>OIZF01001072.1_pt1 | contig 16934 bp, 19 predicted proteins | sample 1588471 | NCBI WGS metagenome assembly OIZF01 (sample SAMN03283279) | human gut metagenome | biome: human-associated habitat; material: feces | host: Homo sapiens | place: Peru | collected 2012
TGCCGATTATTTATGTTGGATTGAAATAGTGTAATGCTTTTAAAAGTGAATATGACAGATGAGATAGTAAATCAAGTGATTTACTATTTTTTTTATTTATATGTCCATTTTCTATAATTGAAAAATCATAATTTACACAAAATATCTTACACTAGGAGGTGCGGACAATTTCTTGGACCAAAAGGAACAAGGAGAAGAAAAACATGGCATATACGGAACAAGAAAAAGAACGAGCTCTCGCCCTATATGATGAATTAGGATCTATTGGGAAAGTTATCAATCAATTGGGGTATCCTACCAGACAAAATATGTATACCTGGATTAAAAATAGAAACATCTCTTTCAAGCAAAGAGCTGCTGTTGACTACTGTGATTCGCCCACACATAGAAGACATCCTACTTTGGAAATGAAATTAAATATACTTCATCGTTGCTTTGAGATTGGTGAAGATATAAAATCAGTATCAGAGGATACTGGTTATTCTAGAACCAGTATTTATTCATGGAGAAGAAAATATCTTAATGGAGGTGCTGGCGCCCTTATGAGTCAAAAGAAACATTTGCCTAGAGGCGAACTGACTGCTGAAACAGCTTCTGCTGTTGATGCAAATCAAGATAACCTTATGGCCAAGGTAAAGGAATTAGAATTTGAAAATGATATATTAAAGGAAACGATTAAGATTTTAAAAAAAGATCAGGGCATCGATCTGTTAATGCTGAAAAACAAAGAAAAGACAATGATCGTCGATGCCCTAAGAAGTAAGTATTCATTGTCTAAGCTTTTAGAGAAAATGCACATCTCTAAAAGCAGTTACTGCTATCAGCATAAGCATCTATATTCAACGAATAAATATGAACCAATCAAAGAAAAAATCATTGAATTATTCAATGAAAACAGCGAAAGATATGGTTATCGAAGAATTCAGGCATTATTAAGAAAAGATAATATTCAAATATCAGAAAAAATTGTTAGAAAGATCATGAAAGAAAACAATCTGATTGTAAAAACTAAAAAAACAAAGAAATACAATTCTTATCAGGGAGAAATCTCAAAAGCAGTAGATAATTTTCTTAATCGAAACTTTCATGCAGAAAGGCCAAATGAGAAGATGCTAACGGATATCACTGAATTTTCTATACCTGCTGGAAAAGTTTATCTTTCGCCAATAATAGACTGTTTTGATGGAATGGTGACGACATGGAATGTTAGTACAAAACCGGATGCCGACCTTGTCAATCAGATGTTAGATACGTATTATTTTTCATTAGCGAATGGAGAAAAGCCATTGATACATTCAGACCGAGGAGCGCACTATCGCTGGCCAGGATGGATTGAAAGAATGGATAAATACGGCTTTAAGAGAAGTATGTCAAAGAAAGGCTGCTCTCCAGATAACTCAGCATGTGAAGGATTTTTTGGCAGAATGAAAAATGAGATGTTTTACGGAAGAAAATGGGAAAATATAAATATTGAAGATTTTATAACCATTATCAATGAATATATCTTGTGGTATAATACGAAAAGAATAAAAAAATCGTTAAATTATATGAGTCCTAGTGAGTACAGACAAAACTTGAATTTAGCTTAATTAATAAGTCCAAGAAATTGTCCGCACCTCCCTATCAAATAGAAACAATAGATAATCAAAAGTGTGAATTTATTATGAGTAAATTAAAATAAATGTTATGATAATATAAACAAGTTTATTTAGTAAAATTTGTTGAAAAATGTAATATTTGATATTATTAAAATAATAAATAATATCAAATTATTTTAATTTAAAAATATGTAAAGGAGAAGAAATATGCTATTTGATGAAAGAGATTTAAGAGTTTTCGACAATCCAGATTCTCGACAATATTTTGAAGAAATTTTACAATGTTACTATAGTAAAAATTATAGGGCAACTATTGTTTTGCTATATTCATTTGTTATTTATGATTTGTTTATGAAATTACAAACTATGGCAAGTGAGGGAAATAATAAGGCTGAGGAAAAATTAGCAGAAATTAATGAATTAATTTTAAAAAATGAAAAATATTTAGAAGTCGAAAAGAAAATAATTGAATTCTTTAATAAAAATTGTAAGTTGTATTTTAATCGATTTACAGAGGACATCAATTATTTAAGAGAGTGTAGACACAAATGTGCTCATTTGAAGGTCAATGATAATACATTATATGTTCCAGAGGATTATCAAGCTAGAATGTTAATATGTTCAATGTATGATAATATACTTTCTGTTAAAGCACCATTTATTATGGATTTATTTTCTATAGTAGAAGAAGTTGTTGAAATTTATTCACAAAGAATTGATAATATTTCTCAAAATAGTCTGGATGAAAGAATAAAAAATGAAATAACCAAAAACTATTTGGAACGTATGACATATGATTCACTAAAAATGTCGTATAAAACATTTTTAAAATTATTATTTATTACTACTGATAAAGATGCAGAAAGAAATGCTTATGGATTATTTGCATTTGTTTACGCTATGACAGATCATATAAGGAAAAATGGGTTTGAAAGATTATTTAAAGAAGAAGATGTTAGAAAAAAATTATTAAGTATTAGTATTGAAAATTTAGAAAACTCTTCTGAAAGAAAACAATCCTTAATAGAACTTATTTTAAATTTTCCAATTTTATTGGATATAATCAAAGAAGATGTGTCATTGTTTGAATATATCAGCAACGAAATTTTACTGAATCCAAATGGGATAAAATATTATAGACTATTTTATCCACGTTCTAATAAAACCCCATATGAATTTTTCAAAGATAACAGTATAGTTCAACAACCACTTTATTCAATGACATTATATGATGCTGTAAAAGAAAGTGTAGATTTCGATTTAGCAGAATTTTCTAAAATCTTAATAAATAAAGTACCACCTTATAATGGATTTAATGATGCTGATGGTTTCATGAACTTTTTTAAGAAACATTTACAAGATTTAGCTATAGAAGATATAGAATCGGTAATGAGTATATATATGAGTAGTAATCAATGCGTTTATCGTTCTAGACATTCAGAGGATTATCAAGAAGTCAGTAAGTATTTAGAAGAACATAAAGTTCATGATACTTCAGAGGACGAAAGTAACTAAATATAAAAAAGATTGCTAATTGTAGTAATAAATATATAGAACAAGAATATTGAAGAATTATGTAATTTTCGTATTCTTGTTTGTACTTTTTAAATATGATATACTAATCATGTTTAAAAATTAAATATTAGGATGTATTAATGAAAAAAGAAGTAATGGACATATACGACTTAGAGATGTTTTTGAAATATAGAACTGAAAAGAGTGTTGTGCTAAAATTAATTTTGGTTGTCTTATAAAAAATATAAAAAGGGTAGGGAATCAAAATGAAATTCTATATAAATAATAAAGAAATGAGCGAAAAAGTGTTTTGGAGAACATTAGAATCTTTAGTGACGCCTCTTCAAAGAGTTCATATTCTAGAAGGGATGAAGGTAAAGATCGCTGATTATTTATGTTGGATGGAAATTGTCAAATGAAAGAATGAAAAGGAATTTGCATTATTGTAAATTCCTTTTTTTATGTTTTTTTGATACTTTTTAGGTGATAAAGTGTATGCCTTTTTAAATATTTGGATATAATGATTTACATTTTGAAAACCAACTTTTTCAGAAATTTCAGTAATATTGAAAGTAGAATCTGAAAGATAATCAATACTTTTTAATAAATGATAGTGAATTAAATAATCATAAGGAGACATTTTAACAATCATTTTAAAATAACGATAACATTGAGCTATGTTCATGTTTCCACTTTCAGCAATATCTTGTAAAGAAATACTTTTATAATAATTTTGATGAATAAAGCTTAACATATTTTGTAGACGCTTTTGTTGTTTAAATAATGAAATGATTTATTTGAATTGATCAATAATCAATTCATTAGCTATTATATAAGCATGTAAATCAGTATTATATAAATCTTTAGGTTTTAAAGAAGTTGACATGATTCCGGGAGGTTTTATGTTAAAAGACGGTAGTTATTCAAATATGTATATCTTATATTTGTCTTTATTATAAAAAGTACTTGACCATATCCTAAGGTTATACTGTTTAATAAGGGTAGAGGTGATGGATATGACAACACACGAAGTAGAAGAAATGTTATCAATAACAAAGAAAACATTGATTTATTATGAAAATGAAGGTTTGGTAAAACCAGCAAGAGATAGCAATAATTATCGAAATTATAATCAAGAGGATGTTTCAAGAATTAAATTTATTTTATTATTAAGAGAAATGGATGTCACGATTGAAGAAATCAAACAAATTATAAATGATAAGAAGTCGATTAGAGATGTTTTAGAAAATAAAAAAGATATGATTAAAAAACAACATCTTGATTTAGAAAATATAGATGAAAGAATTAATAATTATATTAAAAGAAGAAAAGTTAAAATAGCAGTTGATCACGTTTTAGATTATGGAACGATTTATGATCGCTTATATTTTTATAAAGATTATCTTCAATATGGACAAACAAAAATAAACTATAGTGATGTAAAATATTTTAAATTATCTATGTCAAGTTCAATAGGCTTAATGAGAGCCTTAGTTGTTCATATGAATTATTATGTAGATTTAGATGTTGTCACACAACATGATACATATTCTTTTCAAATTATGAATAATGAAGTTGTTTATCAAATGATGGAAAGAATTAAAGACTATTCAGTAGAAGATCCTCTTGGATTAATTGATATTTATCTTAATAAACGAGATATGGTGCAACTTAATTCATATATTAATAGACATTTTAGAAAATGGGCAAAAGAATATCATTTAGATAATCCAAGAGAGAGTATTCTAAAAAAAGAATAAAGACCAAAATGTTCTTAAATAAAAATTATTTAATTATAAATGATAGAATAATTATGCACATAAAATGTGTACTATCACTGGTGATGATTATCCATATATTTTCCTTTTGTGATAGTTAAGGGAAGCTTTTTGAAGCTTTCTTTTTTTAAATAGAATTTCATATTAATGATTGATATAATGAAACTATGTAGGGAGTGATTATGTGAATATTTTATTAAGAATTAAAGAAAATAAAGAAAATTATACATCGACAGAAAAATTAATAGCAAAATATATTCTTGAAAATAAAAACGAAGTTTTAAAATATTCTGCACAAATATTAGGTGAAAAGACAAATACATCTGCTGCGGCAGTTATTAGATTTTCTAAAAAAATAGGTTGTAAAGGATTTAGTGATTTAAAGATGAATTTAGCTCAATCTAATCAAGTAGAAGAATCTAATAGTGATATGGACATTATATTTGGCAGAGATGATGATATAGCAAGCTTAGTAGACAAAGGTTGTCGCTTGAATATGAATACAGTATTAAAAACATATCAACTCATTAATATTGACGATTTAGAAAAAGCAATTAATCTTTTATGTAATGCATCTACTGTTTATTTGTTTGGAGTTGGAGGATCAGCGATAATTGTTAATGATATTGAACAAAAATTATTAAGAATTGGGAAAAAAGTTATTTATAATAGTGATCTACATATTCAAATGACATTTACACAAAGTATGACAAAAGATGATGTTGCTTTGATCATTAGTTATTCAGGAACAACATCAGGGTTAGTAGATATATCTAAAATATTAGTTGAAAAAGATATTCAGTATATTTCTTTAACACAAATTAATCAAAATCCAATTTCTAAAAATAGTACGGTTTCTTTGAAAGTTCCAAATGAAGAAAAAGCATTACGTATAGGAGCAGTTTCTTCAAGAATAGCTTCTTTAGTTATTACAGATTTATTATATTATGGTGTTTTTAAACAAGATTATGATAATCATAAGGAAAATCTGGTAGACTCTAAAAATAATGTTTCAGTTTTAAAATGATATTTGATACGTATTGAAAGGGGCGATATAAATGAAATTAACTCAACTAGATACAGAAAAAATTAATAAAAAATCATTACATATCGATGAAATGACAACAATTGATATTTTAAAACTCATTAATGAAGAAGATCAAAAAGTCGCTTTAGCAGTAAATAAATCTTTGAATCAAATCGAAAAAGCAATAGATTGCATTTATGAAAAAATGTGTTTAGGTGGAAGATTGATTTATATAGGTGCAGGAACTTCTGGTAGACTAGGAATATTAGATGCTTCTGAATGTCCACCAACGTATGGGGTTGATTCGTCTCTTGTTCAAGGAATTATTGCAGGAGGAAGTCAGGCTATCACACAGGCAATTGAAGGAGTAGAAGATTCTACAGAATTAGCTGTGGAAGATTTAAAAAAAATAAATTTAACAAGCAATGATATTGTTTGTACTATTGCTGCTTCTGGAAGAACACCTTATGCTATTGCAGGTCTTCAATATGCCAAGAATGTTGGGTGTGAAACAGTTTCATTGTGTTGTGTTCAAAATGGCGAAATATCAAAATATGCGAATTGTCCAATTGAAGTAGTTGTAGGCCCAGAAGTCATAACTGGTTCAACAAGGATGAAAGCAGGAACGGCACAAAAGATGGTTTTGAATATGATTTCGACTTCAGTAATGATTAAAAAAGGAAAAGTATATGGTAATTTAATGGTTGATGTCCAGCCAACAAATGAAAAATTAAAAATGAGAGCTGTTTCTATTGTTTGTCAATCTATTGATTGTGACGAAAGAAAGGCCAAAGAATTATTAAATAAAAGTAATTATAATGTAAAAATAGCTATTTTAATGGGACTTACTGGTAAAGATGAAATAGAATGCCAAAATGCTTTAGAAAAAAATAAAGAAAATATAAGTTTAGCAAGTAAAAAATTAATAGAAGAAAATAAAGAGGAATAAAATAATATGATGTATATAGGCATTGATGGTGGTGGTACAAAAACAAAGATGGTATCTTATGATGAAAATGGATATATTTTTAAAGAAATTGATTTACCAACGGTGCATATTTCTAGCCAAACAAAGCAACAATGTATAGATATATTAAAAGCAGGAATTCGACAATTAGATCCTTCTGCAGTTTCTAAAGTTGGTATAGGATTAGCAGGATATGGAAATAATATTGAATTAAGAAAACAAATAGAAAGTATATGTTTAGAAGCTTTTGAATCAAGAACTTATATTCTGGAAAGTGATGCAAGAATTGCAATGGAAGGGGCTCTTGATGGAAAAGATGGAATTGTTATTATTGCTGGAACGGGAAGTATAGCTTTAGCTTTAAAAGATAATATTGTAACACGTTGTGGAGGCTGGGGAAGTCAACTAGGTGATGAAGGAAGTGCCTATTGGATTGCTAAAAAAATGTTGAACATTTTTTGCCAAGAAGTTGATGGACGACTTGAAAAAACAAAATTATATGAATTGATAAAAAAAGAATGTTATTTACAAGATGATTATGACATTATTAGTTTTATAAATAAGCTCGATCATAATCGCACTAAAATTGCAGCACTTGCTTATATTAATGGAATAGCAGCAAAAAAAGGTGATACCTATGCTTTAGAAATTTATAGGGAGAGTGCTTATGAAATGTCTAAAGTCATCAAAAGACTTGCAAAAGATTTTGATTTGCCAGTAAAAGTATCTTATATTAGCGGTGTTTTTCAAAATGCTAGACAATATATACTTCCATATTTACAAAGCTATTTAGGGGATCAATATGAAATTATATCGCCTATTCATACACCAGAATATGGTGCTTATAAATTAATAAAGAAGCTAAAGTAGAGAGTGATGAACTTTAGCTTTTTATATTGTTTGAATTATTATTTCAAAAAAATAAATAAAAAAATGAAACTTTCTTTCGAAAAGGCTTTCAAAATGATTTGCATTTTGTTACAATACATATTGTACAACATGTCTAGACAATATTAAGTGCAAATTATAGAGAGGAATATGAATCAATGGGAAAAAGAATGAAAAAAGTTCTAGCATCAGCTATGTCCCTATCAATGGTCGCTTCAATGGCTATGTCAGGGGTTGGTGCTACAACTTCAAGAGTTGATAGTTTGTTATCAAATATGTCATTAAGACAAAAGATAACACAAATGATGATGGTTGATTTTAGAAAATGGAAAACTGAAGATGAATCGGAAGCTACTGATTTTACTAAAATGAATTCAGAAGTACAAAAAATCGTAGAAGATTATGATTTTGGTTCAGTTATTTTCTTTGCTAACAATATTAAAGAAACTGAACAAAGCTATAATTTAACAATGGATCTACAAAAAGCAGCAACAAAAGATAATGGTATTCCATTATTGATTAGTGCAGATCAAGAAGGTGGTTCTGTTTATCGTTTAGGATCAGGAACTGCTTTACCAGGAAACATGGCGTTAGGAGCAACAGGTGATGTCAATAATGCTAAAATTGCTGGAGAAATTATTGGTAGTGAATTAAGTTCTTTAGGAATTAATACAAATTTAGCACCAGTTGTTGATGTTAATAATAATCCAAGTAACCCGGTTATTGGACTACGTTCATATGGTGATGATGCTGAAATGGTGGGGAAAATGGCCTCAGCTGAAATCGAAGGATTAGCTGAGTATAATGTTATTGGATGTGCAAAACACTTCCCTGGACATGGAGATGTAGCTACTGATTCACACTATGGATTACCAATCGTAAACAAATCAAAAGAAGAATTATTAAATAATGAATTAAAACCATATCAAGTTGCAATTAATCAAGGTATTGAAATGATCATGTCAGCTCATATTCTTTACCCTCAATTAGATAATACAACTGTTTATTCAGAAAAAACTAAACAACAAGAAAAATTACCTTCAACATTATCTCATAAAATCATTACAGATTTATTAAAAAATGAATTAGGATTTAATGGGGTTGTTGTTACTGATGCAATGAACATGGCAGGTATTGCAAAAACATACGATCAAGTTCAAGCTACTAAACTTGCTATTAATGCAGGGGTAGATTTAATATGTATGCCTTGTGATTTAAAAAGCAAAGATGATTTAGCTAATTTAGATAAAATTATTGATGGTGTAGAAAAAGCAGTAAATGATGGTGAAATTCAAAAATCTAGATTAGATGATGCAGTAACAAGAATCTTAACATTAAAAGAAAATAAAGGAATTTTAGATTGGAAAGAATCTAACTATTCATTAGAAAAAGCATTAGCAACAGTAGGTAGTGATGAAAACAGAGCTAAAGAAAGAGAAATCGCTAGAAAAGCTGTAACAGTTGTTAAAAATGAAAATAACGCATTACCATTAAATGTTACTAAAAAAAGTAAAGTTTTAATGCTTTGTCCATATACAAATGAACAATCTCAAATGTTAATGGGATGGAATAGAGCAAAGAAAGCTGGATTAATTCCTGATGGTGCAGAAGTTAAAGTTCAATGTTTTATGAATCATGATGATTTAGAAACAGTAAAAGAAAATATTGATTGGGCTGATACTGTTATTATTAATTCAGAAATTTATGGAACATACTATACAAATTATAAACATTGGCTTTCTGCTGGACCAAATAATTTTACAAAATATTGTAAAGAAAATAATAAAACTTCAGTTATTATGTCAGTAGATTTACCATATGATGTTCAATTATATCCATATGCAGATGCAATCTTAGCTGTATATGGTGATATAGGATCTTCTGTTGATCCAACAGAAGCTATCGTAGGTGGAACTACAACATCTAAAGAAGCATATGGACCAAATATTATTGCTGGTGTAGAAGTAGCTTTAGGTACATTTGGAGCAACAGGAACTTTACCTGTAAATGTTACAAAATATGATGCTGATAGTAATAGTTATACAGATGAAATTGTTTATAAACGTGGTCATGGAATAACATACGATGCTAAAACAATTAATAGAGATGAATTAGAAAATAAAGTAGCAGAATTAGAAAAACTTGAAAAAGGAAACTATACTGATGCATCATGGTCAGTATTTGAAATTGCATTAAATGATGCTAAAGAAGTATTAAGTAAAGTAAGTTCACAAGAAGATATTGATGAAGCATTAGCAACATTAAATAAAGCATATGAAGCATTAACAGAAAACAAAAAAGAAGAACCAACAAATCCATCTGATAAAAAAGATGAATCAACAAATAAAAAAGACGAAACAGTTAAAACAGAAACAAAGAAAAATACACAAAAATCAAAAGTAAAAACAGGAGATAATACAGCAATTACAGCATTTGCAGTAATGATGTTTATTTCAGGATGTGTATTTGTATTAGCAAGAAGAAAAAGAAATGATTAATTAAAATGTCCTCTTCGTTGAAATCAACGAGGAGGATTTTTTTATTTTAATCACTTTGATTATCAAGTATAATTAAATAAATAAACAAAGAAAGGATTAGAGTGATGATTGATTTAAGAGAATATTTTTATAATAAGATAAAAAATGAAATGGATCATTGGGATATGTCAGATGCTTATTCTATTACCTTTTTTCTATATAGTAATGAAGCATATACATATAAAGAATATTCTAATGTTTGTGAATTTAGTATTTCTTTAAATAATGAAGCTTTCTTTAAAAGTGAATATTCTGGAGATGATGAAGGTCTTTATAGTGAAGAAAGATGGAATTATGCATATTTAGAGCAAGATGATAAAGATATGCTTGATGAAAAAGGAATGGAAACTTTATTTGCGTGGTATAAACAAGAAGGTATAGAGAATATTGGTTATGAAGATCCTGATTGTTATGATGAAAATTGTAGATATATAGGAAAAGGTCCAGTAGGGTATTATGAATTATTAGAAGTGATTAGTGATGTTGCTAGAAGATTAATTGAAGAAGATTATTTTCTACAAAGATGTGGTAAGAGAATTCCTATTATTATTCAAGATTTAGAATTTACGTGGTATGTTCTTGAGGCAACAAAGAAAGTAAATATCCATGATGAAGCACATGATTTTTTTAAAGCATTAGAATCTGGAAATATGTAACTTATTTGTATTTTTTAATAAGTTTTGATAAAATCTATTCAGTTTAGAAATGAGGAATAGAATGAACACAAGAGATAGACAAAGAGAAGAAACAAAAAAGCGAATTTATCAAGAGGCTTTTAAATTATTTGACCAATATGGCTATGATAAAGTTAAAGTAAGCGATATTGCAAAAGCTGCAAAGGTTTCTGTAGGTTCTGTATATTATCATTATAAAAATAAAGAAGCAATTATTGATTACGGATACTATGAATTCGATCAACTTTTAAAAGAAGCTTATGAAAAACAAAGTTTTCAAAATGAAATAGAAGCAATCCTTTTCTTGATAGATTTTCAAATCAAAGATGTTTTTTTAGATATAGGTCTAAAAATGACAACAATTTGTTTTAAAAATCAAATAAATGCAGATAATACATATCTTTATTGTGATGAAAGATATCTTTATCAAAAACTCTTGGAAAATTTAAGTTCTATTGAAAATAAAGAACATTTTGCGAAAATGATTTTAAGAATTAGTAGAGGTAGTATTTATGATTGGTGTTGTCATAATGGTAATTATGACTTAGTTGAAGCTGTTCATGAAGAGATTTCTATTGTATTAGATTATATTGGTTTATAGAAAGACGAAAGTCTTTCTATTTTTTTTATTTATATGTGAAAAAATTATTAAGTTATTGACAAGTAATTTATTAAGGATTACGATGTATATATAAGTTAACTGAATAAATTCAGTGAACTAATTCGAGGAGGGATTTGGTATGAATAAATATCAACATTTGTTTTCACCGATTAAAATCGGTACAGTAGAAGTACCTAATCGTATTGCATTACTTCCAATGGGTGTCTTTTCATCACGTATGATGAATAATGATGGAAGTTATACAAAAGATGGGGCAGATTATTATATTGAAAGAGCAAAAGGAGGAACAGGGTTAATTATTACTGGTTTAGTTCCAGTGCCTAAAGGAGCAGGGCTTCCAAGTATTGTCAATGATGTAAAAAGCTATACTGAAAACATGAAATACTTAGCAGATGGTGTTCATAAATATGGATCAAAAGTATTTGTTATGTTAACAGCAATGTCTGGTAGAGCATCTATTCATGCTACAGATCCAGCACCTAGTTCAATGCCTAATGTATGGGATCCATCTAAAAATAATCCTGAAATGAGTATTGAAGACATTCATCAATATATTGAATGGTTTGCCATGGGGGCTAAAGCCGCTAAAGATGCCGGTATTGACGGGGTAGAAATTCATGCAGTTCATGAAGGTTACTTGTTGGATCAATTTACGATTGCTGCATGGAATAAACGTAATGATGAATATGGTGGAAGTTTAGAAAATCGTTTAAGATTCCCATGTGAAATTGTTAAAGCAATTAAAAAAGCTTGTGGACAAGATTTCCCAGTTTCCGTTCGATATTCAGTTGTAAGTAAAACAAAAGATTTTAATAGAGGTGCTTTACCTGGAGAAGAATATCAAGAATTTGGTAGAGATTATCAAGAAAGTGAAAAAGTTGCTAAAATGTTAGAAGAAGCAGGATATGACATGCTTGATTGTGATAATGGATCATATGATGCGTGGTATTGGCCACATCCACCAGTATATATGCCAAAAGCATGTAACTTGGAAGATGTTGAAAAGGTAAAACAATGGGTCAACATTCCAGTTATTTGTGGTGGACGTTTTGATGATCCTGAACTTGCTGAAAAAGAAATTGCGGCAGGAAAGATTGATATGATGGGTATGGGGCGTCCATTATTAGCTGATCCAGATCTTGCAAATAAATTCAAAGAAGGAAAAGAAGATGATATTCGACCATGTATTTCTTGTCATTTTGGATGCTTAGCACGTATTTTCCAAGTTGATATGAAAACAATGAGTTCTAAAGATATTTCATGTGCTTTAAATCCACGATGTGGTATGGAAAATCATTATAATATTACGAAAGCAGATGTTTTAAAGAAGGTTGCAGTTGTTGGTGGCGGTATTGCTGGTATGGAAGCTGCACGTGTTGCTGCTCTTCGTGGTCATGAGGTTGACCTTTATGAAAAAACAGATCGTCTAGGTGGTGTCTTTAATGAAGCAAGTGCTTTTGATTTTAAAGATGATGATCGTCGTTTACTTGCTTGGTATAAAAAACAAATTAAAGATACAGGTGTGAATGTTAAATTCAATACAGAATTTAAGGTAGAAGATAAAGAAAAATATGATGTTGTTTTTGTAGCTACGGGAGCAAGTGAAAAACGTTTAGACATGATTCCTGGATTTGATCAACCAAATGTAAGATACGCTGTAGATGTTTTAGATAAACAAGATATTAAGGACCAAAATGTTGTCATTATTGGTGGAGGTCTTACAGGTTGTGAATTGGCTTATGATTTAGCAAGAAAGAATAAGAAAGTATCTGTAGTAGAAGCACTTCCAACAATTATGAACGTTGAAGGTCTTGCTGCACCAAACTATAATATGCTTGTTGAATTAATGGAACATTATCATGTGGATATTTATAAAAATGCAACAGTTAAAGAATATAAAGATGGAAAATTATTAATTAATGTAATGACAACCAATCAACCAAATATCAACAATAGAGCACGTATGATGTCATTATTTGGAGTACATCATATTCCAAAAACAATTGATGCAGATACAGTTGTTGTTTCTGTTGGATATAAATCAAATCAAACATTATATGATTCAATAAAAGGTGATAATGTTTACTTATTAGGAGATGCCATTCATCCAAGTAATCTTATGACTGCTATTTGGGGAGCTTATACAATAGCTTTAAAAGTTTAGAATTTGTAAGTGAGGAAATGGGAAACCATTTCCTTTTTTTGCGTGGTATAATTTTTTTAGAATATTTTTACTAGGACATGTGGCTGTCTTAGTTGAACTCTATAATAGAAGCTGTAATAAGGAAGTGGGACAAATGGTAAATAATCAAAAGAAAAATAGAGTGTTAGATATTTTTTATAGAGCTTTTAAAGGAGAAGAACTTTCTGTTTCTAATCTTGCTAGTGAATATGAAGTATCTACAAAAAGTATTACAAGAGATATTAATGAAATTAAAAATTTCTTAGCGGATAATCGAGATGTGGTAGGAAATAGTGAACTTCTTTATTCTTATCAAAGTAAAACGTATTCTTTAAAGTTCAATCATTTTTTAGTTTCTAAAGAACTTGTTGCTATTGTGAAAATTCTTGTGGGCTGTCGTGCTTTAAGTAAAGAAGAATTATTAGAACTTATTGCAAAACTAAAAAATTTAACAGATTTACAAGATTGTAAATTATTAGAACAAGTTATTCGCAATGAAATGTATCATTACCATGAAGTACATCATGATTGTATATGCAAACTATCTTGAAAGAAAAGCAAGAAATGAAGGAATCAGTCAAGGAATTAGTCAAGTAATCAACCAAGGCAAAAAAATAGAACGTAAAGAAAAGAATATAGAGTATGTAAGAAAACTAATGGAAAGATTACAAATGTCATTTAAAGAAGCGGTTTGCTTATTAGAAATACCAGAAAAAGAAATTAAAGAAATAGAAAAATACTTTCAATCATAAATAATGAGCTTAAAGGTAAAAAAAGATATTTTTAATTAGAGTAAAAGAGGCTTTTGTGGCCTCTTTTTTAAGCGAGTGTTTTTTTCACAAAATGCTTGAAATAAACACCATTAAGAATTGTTGTCATTAAATCTGAAATCGGTTCTGCTAGAACAACAGCATAAACTCCATAACTTGGTAAAATAAATGGTAACAGATAAATCAAAGGTATTAATAAAATGATTTTTCTAAAGAATGCAAAGAAAAATGCATTTTTTCCACAACCTAATGCATTATAGGTTTGTTGAAAAGTAGAGAAAGCACCCATGATAATAAAGCCAAAGATATAGATTCTTAATAATTGATAAGAAAGTTGAATTAGCTGAGTATTATTAGCAAATAAGGAAACAAATACTTGAGGAAATGCTTCCATTAGCAAAACACCAATAATTGAATAGGTTAAAGCTACTTTGATCGTAATTTTAATAGTCTCTTTTACACGATCATATTTTTTTGCGCCAAAATTATAACTAATAATAGGTTGTGCTCCTTGGGCAATTCCTTCCATAGGAAGAGATAGGATTTGTGACATTGAAAGAAGTATTGTCATAGCACTTACCGATAAATCTCCACCATAAAGAAGAAGCTGTCTATTAAAGGCGACTTGTAAAATTCCTTCTGTTGATGACATAAAGAAAGGAGTAAAACCTAAACCTAATATCTTTTTCATAATATTTTTATCAAATAAAAGATATTCTTTTCTTATTTTTATAATTGTCTTTTTACCAAATAAAAAAGATAACACCCAAATACATGAGACGAATTGTGAAATAATGGTTGCAAGAGCAGCACCAGCAACATTCATATGTAAAACATAGATAAAGATAGGATCTAAAATAATATTTAAAATACCACCAATAAGTAAAGTCATCATGCCAAACTTCGCATAACCTTGAGTGTTGATAAAATAATTAAGACCGACTGTTAATTGGATAAACACAGTTCCAACTGCATAAATTCTTAAATAAGATAAAGCATAAGGAAGTGTTTTTTGACTTGCTCCAAAAAGAATAAGAATTTTATCACCCCAAACAAAAAGACAGAACATAATGATAAGCGAGGTTAAAATTAAACTACTAAAAGCATTTCCTAAAATTCTTTCAGCTTCTTTGGGATTCTTTTCTCCTAATTTAATAGAGGCGAGTGGAGCACCACCTCGACCAAAAAGATTACTAAAAGCAGTAATGATTGTAATAATTGATGTACATAAACCAATTCCCGCAATGGATAAACCACCATCGGGAAGTCTACCAATATAAATACGATCAACCATATTATAAATAAGCGTTGCAAGCTGTGCCAAAATGGATGGTAAAGCAAGCGAGAATAAAAGTGATGACACTTTTTCATTTTCTAATCGTTGATTCATAAATACCTCCAAACAGTCTTAATTATAAATGTTTAATTATAAAGGTCAATATGATAAAATTATGGAAAGAAAGAAGGAAAAAAGTATGGCATTATTTGATGATTTAACAAAGAAAGCAGCAAAGTTTACGGAAAAAATAATTGAAAAATCTTCTGAACTTGCAGATACTGCAAAAACAAAAGTAAGTATTAAAAGTGCAGAAGCTGATTTGGATGATCAATTCACTGAATTAGGAAAGTTGTATTATGAAGTTTTAAATAAGGACAATGTCTTTGATGAAAAAGCTGCTCCAGTTGTTCAAAAGATTGATGAAATCAATCAACGTATTGAAAATTTGAAATCAAGTCTTGAAAAAGAATAACGCAATTACTGTTCATATTTACTATACTGGAGAAAATAGAAGTGCAAAAGCTTTTGTCAAAGAGATGTTAACAAGTGGTCTTGTTAATGAAATTAGAAAAGAAAAAGGAAATAGACGTTATGAATATTTCTTTTCAGTAGAAGATGAAGAAACGGTTTTATTAGTGGATAGTTGGGATAATCAAGAAGCAATTGATTTACATCATCATGGATCAAATAATGGAACTAAGAATCAAATATCATCTACATATGAAAGTTGAACGCTATTTTTTAGATGAAACAGGAATACCAAAAGAAGATCAAAAGTTTATTCAAAAATAAGGGCCTATTGAGGAAATAGGTCCTTCAGACTATTAACATTTTATTTGTTAACAGTTTGAAGGAAGATCACTAAAAAGATCTTCTTTTGTTGTAAAAACACAGTATATTAGACAAAGAAGAGAAAAAGGTAAAAAAAGAGAGGGATGAAAAACATTGATACAGAGGGGAAAAAGAAAGGGAACAGGAAAAAAGATAAAAAAAGATAGAGAAAAAGCTTTACAAAAGGAGAAATGGATGGTAGTATAAATGAGCACTCGACGAGAGAGACGAGTGAGAGGACATTGAAAACTGAACAGGAAAGAATA
>OIZF01001074.1_pt1 | contig 16914 bp, 16 predicted proteins | sample 1588471 | NCBI WGS metagenome assembly OIZF01 (sample SAMN03283279) | human gut metagenome | biome: human-associated habitat; material: feces | host: Homo sapiens | place: Peru | collected 2012
GGCTTGTTTACTAAGGAAGATATCGTTAATGCAGACGGTAAGGTAATTGTCAATGCTGATACACAGATAGAAAAGGCTGTTACAGGAAAAGACGGAAAGGTAACATTTACATCAGACCTCCCACTCGGAAAGTATTGTATCAAAGAACTGGAAGCTCCGGCAGGATATGTTAAGAGCGATAAGGTGATTGATGTTGATGCAACATATAAGGGAGATAATGTAAAGGTTATTGAACTTGAGGCTGCATTTGAAAATACACCTATTAAGGTTGAATTTTCAAAAACAGATATTACAGGTGAAAAGGAACTGCCTGGAGCAAAGCTTTCTGTAATAGATTCAGAGGGTAAGATTGTAGAAAGCTGGATATCAGAAGCAGGAAAGAGTCATGTAATTGAAAGACTTCCAGTTGGTAAATATACACTTCGTGAAGAATCAGCTCCTTATGGTTATAAGGTGGCTGTTGATGTCGCTTTTGAAATAACTGAGACATCTGAAATTCAGAAAGTAATCATGAAGGATGAACAAGCTGTTGGAAGAATCATCATCAACAAGAGTGATTCTGTAACAGGAAGTCCAATTGAAGGGGTTGTGTTTGAGATAAGAGACAAAGATGGAAAAGTGCTTGATACATTAACAACAGATAAAAACGGTTATGCTGAGAGTAAGCTTCTTCCAATTTGTACATACAATAAGGATGGTTCGTATAAAGAAGATATTCATTACACAGTAATTGAAACAAAGGCGGCTAATGGATATATTCTTGATGAAACATCTTATGATGTAGTTCTCAAGTATAGTGATAATGCACCAGTTTGTATTGAAGAAACCGTGAAGCTTACTAATACTCCTAAACCAGATATTCCAAAGACTGGTGATACAGGTAATGTATATAGATATGCTTTGCTTGCGTTAATATCACTTGCAGTTATGGTAAGCCTTGTAATGGCAAAAAAGAGCAGAAATCAGAAGAATTAGAAATGTGACGGAATCCGTCACGCTATCCTGATGGACAGGATGGATAAAAGAAATAAAATATATCACACATATGGCAGGTGCTTTAAGCATCTGCCTTTTTTAGCGGATAGCGGAAAGGAGAGCAGATGCGTTATCTAAATAATGAAAATACGCCATTCAGGGCTTATATCACAAATCTTGGTAAATACACCGAAGGAAATACAGTAGGTGAATGGGTAGACTTTCCAACCACAAAAGAAAAGCTTCAGGACACCATGAAGCGCATTGGTATAGGAGATAAGCGCCCGGATGGAACTGTATATGAAGAGATATTCATAACAGATTATGACTATAACATACCAGGGCTTGCACAGCTTAATTTCGGTGAATATGAAAATATTAATCAGCTTAATTATCTGGCACAAAAGATTGATGAGATAGAAGATGCATGGCAGGACACATTTTGGGCTGCAACAGAAATATATGGTACAAGCATAGACCAGCTCATTAACCTTACAGATAATCTTGATAAATTTGCACTCTATGAGAATGTAAAAAATGATGAGGATTTTGGAATGAAGCTTATCAATGATGATGAGAGAAAAGTTCCTGAATGGCTGCAGGGTTACATTGATTATGAGGCATATGGAAGAGACGAAGCAATTAACAGAGGCGGTGCTTATTCTGAATATGGTTACATTGAACTGGTTTCAGGTATTGAAGATTACTATAAGGGAGCGGCCGATATTCCAGAGGAAGACCTTGTCTTACTTCCTGATGATAAGAAGATGGCAGAAAATATAAGTACATTGAAGGACGTACTGTCTGCCACTGATGCCATTCTGTCAGAACAGAAGCAGACAGCGGAAGTTGAAGATGTGACGGAATCCGTTACACAGGATATATCAGAGGAATTAACTGAAGAATTGGAAGAACCAGATATTGAGCATGGTATACACATGTAGAAAGGAGACCAAGAATGTTCTGTAATAAATGTGGAACAGAAAATCCGGATGAAGCTATGTTCTGCAGTTCATGCGGTAACAACATGAAGCAGAATAACAACTCCGGAAAATTAAAACTTGAAAAAGTTACGGAATACAATGTGACGGAATCCGTCACAAATGAAGATGGAGACAGTCAGGATACAACAGATTCACCAGTGACAGATGCAAAAAAAGCGGATGAAACAGACGGTGTTACAGAAAGCCTTACTCCTGATATGATTCCAGATACATTTAAGGAAAAGGAAGAAAAACAGCTTGCACAGATAGTTGCTGAACTGCGGGCTGAGAACAAGCAGGCAGTACCTAAAAAGGAATGGTACATATATTCTTTAATGTCTGCTATCCCTGTTGTTGGATTTATCTTTTTTGCCATAAAGAAGAAAGATAAGAATGAGAACAAGAAGAGTTTTGCCAAAGCCGGATTCGTAATAAATCTTATTCTGTCAATTGTAATTTTGCTGATAGCTGGAAATGCATTATATTTTGCCTTTGGTGGAAAGATTACAATGCCTAAGAAGACAGCAAAGATAACAGCGGAATCTATCGAAGAGACCAGAGAAGCAGAGAGCAGTAGCGTAGCCAGAACAACATCTGTGGCAGCTTCGAGTACAGCAGCTACAAGCCCGGTAAAAAAGACAGAGTCTATTAAGAGCTTTTCTTATGATAAAAACAGCAAGGCATTTACATTTGAGTTGAATGGCAATACATTCAAGTATCCTGTAGCGGCAGCTTCAATCAAAGACCTGGGTTATATATATGTAAGTAATGCATTATCAAGTGAAACAGCAGCACTTGATATGTATATGGATGCATATAAGAGTACGGTAATGATTAAATACAACACTAAAGCTGGCAACTCTTCTGATTGTTATGCAATAGCGGTTGAATTGAAAGAAGGTTCAACATTTATGGGGCTTTCTACCACAGCTACTTATGCAACAGTTAAGGAAGCATTTAAGGACGCTGATACAGAGGTTTCAACAGATTACAGGTCTGATACAGCAACAGGAATCCTGCAGTACATGTATGGAGACAGGAGAATATCTGTAACAATGGATAATGGTTATGTTACAGGCGCATCAATAGAATAGATTAAGAAACGAGGTAGTTTGATATGAGAAGAGGAATAAGCCCAGTTAAAGTAGTGGCATTAATTGTTGTAGTTATAGTAGCACTTGTTTTGTGCATGGTGTTATCAAGGCTGATAGTCGGTATCAATCCGGCTGCGTTAAACAGATGGTTCGGCATGATATTCTTTGTCATGTTTATTGTACTTGCAGGATTGGGAGTATTTCTGGTTGGCAAGTATGTTGGCAGAGACAGATAAACAGGAGTAAGGGTCTGTATCAAAAGGATGCAGGCTCTTTTTAATGCAAAAGTGACGGATTCCGTCACAGCCGTAAGGCAGAAAGGAAAAAGTATGACAAAACAGAAAATAAAATTGAGTGAAACACAGAGAAAGGCACTGCAGTTTTTAATGATAGCTGCATTTGTAAGCATATTCATATTTGTTCCGCAATTGACAGTGTTTGCAGAAGAGGGAGCAACGGATGGAGCAGCAATTGTTACAGGTGCTTTCAATAATCTTATAGCAATCGTCACTGCAATGGTAAGTTCGATAGGGGCAATTATCTTATTATGGGCTTTCTTTGAAGTAGGTGTATCAATGCAGAGCCAGGAAGGAACAATGCAGGCTATGGGATTTAAAAGAGTAGGCGGTGGTCTTGTAATGACACTTGCGCCACAGCTTGTTAATGCAATTCTTGGATAAAAATATGTATTAATGCTCGTGATCGGGAGCAATATATTATGTTTTTACATAAATGATGCAGGACAGATTCTTATATAAAGGAATCTGTCCTTTTTAGCGGAAAGGAGAACCAATGAACATATTAATTAATCCGGTAGCGTTGGCAGCTCCACAATGGGTTATAGACCTGTTGTCAGGTGGTTCTATTTATACAATTGCTCAAGAGTTATGGAGCTTTGTTATGGGAATTGTGTATACGCTTATGGGCAGAAATGTAAGTTCGTTTACTACGCCTGCAGCTAATGCCTTCATGCAGCTTCTTGGGTTAGAAGGAAACATTGGAGCATGGGATTATGTTAAGAATACAGCATTTCCGCTGTTCCTTTCTATGGGTGCAGCGTTCCTTAACATATTCACTCTTGTAGGATTCTGCCGGCAGGCAAGCAACCTAAAAGAAGGAATAACAATGGAAGCGTGGATAGAGCTTTTTATAAAGCTCATTATTGCAAACATCTTAATGGTAAATAGTCTGGACATAATGCAGGAGTTTACCGGCTTTGCAATTACGACAACGAAGGTGTTGCTGCCAAAGGGAGTTCCTTCAGTAATAGGTGGAGACTATGATGCTGGATTCAGGCTGGCAATGATAATGCTTGCACCTATATATCTTATTATATCAGGTGTCTGCTCAATAACAGTCCTTATAGAAGTACTTGGAAGATTTCTTAATCTTTTCATGCTTATATCGGTTGCACCTACTGCACTGTCAACGCTTTCAGGTGGAAGAGGAATTGAAAATTCTGCGATAGCATGGTTTAAAAGCTTTCTTACTAGTACACTGCAGATAATAGTAATTGCACTTGTAATGCAGCTCTGTAGCGGTCTTAATGCAGCACTGACAGGCATGTGTAATTCAGGTCTGCTTGCTTCATGGTTTGATGGTGCAGTGGCAGTAATATTATCGCTTATATTTATGCCGTTTATGGCAACTGCAGTAAAGTCAAGCGATAACTTTTTAAAGAGAGCATTTGATTTAAGATAATGACAGAAAGGATAATGCATGAAAATTAATATTAATAAAGACTTCCTGAAAGAGTATAAAAACGATTTCTGGAAGGGGTTTTCAATGACAGATATTGTACATATAGCAGAAGGGTTTATATGTGCAGGTGCGGTTGTAGCCGTACTTGTGCTTGGATTCAAGATACCGCTTACCATAGCAATATATTGTGCTGTGCCGGTAGCTGCACCTGTCATATTTATTGGATTTTACAAGTATCAGGGTTACTTATCTGTCAAAGAGCTTGTAAAAGAATATATGTATACAAGCAAGACAAAAAGACTTCTGTATGAATCGGAAGAAACAGAACCAGACAGGAAATTTCAGATTATAAGAAACATCAACAATAAGGACAAGTCTAAGAGAAAAAGAAAGGGGGCTTAATCGTGGCATTTTATATGAATCCGGCTAAAAGATTCAGCGACAGTATAACACTTACAACAGCGCCGGTGAAAACACCTAAAAATACCAGAGAAGCATTGTTTATTCATAAGGCATATCCTAACGGCATTTTCCAGATTGAAAACGGAAAGGGAGCTGTACTTTATGACAGGTGCTACACATTCACAGACATATCATATGTCAACAAGGATGACGAGGACAAGGCAAATGTCCTTCTTTCATTAATGGATTTTTTAAAGGGAATGAGTACATCATTCAAGATAACAGTGTCAAATCAGTATCAGAATATGACACAGTTTGTAAATGATATATTTACAGACATTAACAGAAGCGACTATCCAGAGGTAAGCGAAGGCATAAGCATGTGGATTAATGAAAAAATGGAAAATTCTGACCTTCACGATTTGAACCGGGTGCTTACGCTTACAATTACGGTCAGAACAAGGACATATGATGAGGCAAGAAGCTATTTTCTTGGAATGGATACAGAACTGGAAAGACTGTTTGGCGCAATGAGAAGCATAATAGTTCCAATGAAGGCTGAACAGAGACTGAATATGATTCGTAATTTCTTCTACCAGGAAGAGAAGAAGAAATATGATTTCAACCATGATGCATTGTATGATGTTATTCCTGTGTCAGTAGACCAGTACAGAGATTTCCTGATGTTTAATAATGATACATATGTATCTGTATTGTTTGCAAGAGATTTTGACACGGCACTTGATGATGGAAAGCTCATACATACAATATCTGATACTTCTTATCAGTCCTTCGTTACAATTGATTATGCGCCTGTGGAACATTCTGTAACAAGAAGCATGTTAAGAAGTGCTTATGGTAATAACGAGAGGGCAATAAGCCAGGAAGCCGATTCCAAGAAAAGCAATAATCAGGCTGTCACAGGAATTTCATACAACAAGAAGAAAAAGAGGGCAGAACTTGAAGGATATATGGACCAGCTTGATGATGATTCTGAGGAATGTATACAAGCAGGTCTTTTAGTAGTTGTTACAGCAAGGAGTGAGGATGAACTTGCTGCAAGAATAGAATCCATACAGCGTACAGCTAAAAATGTCGGTGCATATCTTGAAACATATAACTATGTGCAGCTTAAGGCATTTAACACAGCACTTCCAACAGGTGTCAGACAGGTAAAGAAGATGAGAAGCTTCTATACAAGTTCTCTGGTTGCATTACAGCCGTTCTTTGCTCCGGAAGTAACTGAACCTGGTGGAATATTTTACGGAATTAACAATACTACAAAGAATCTTGTATTTGCTAACAGAAAGTCACTGACATCACCTCAGGGAATAATTATCGGACCGACAGGAGCAGGGAAGAGTTTTCTTATTAAGGAAACAGAAATAACACAGACACTTCTATCCACAGATGACGACCTCCAGATAATAGACCCACAAAATGAAACACAGAATGTATGTGCCATGTATGGTGGTCTGTTCCTTGATTTTACTCCTAAATCAGATATACATATAAATCCTATGGAAGTACCATTAAGTCTGTTTAAAGCCGGCACAAAGAAGGACAGAGAGCTGTTCATAGCAGATGTAACAAAATGGGCGACAAGCTTTACCGAAGCCATAATGAAAAAGATAGTCTATACACAGGAACACAGCAACTTCATTGAGCAGGCAGTACAGAATGTGTATGACAAGGTTTTTAGCCGTAATAATCTTATACAGCCTACAATTAAAGATGTCCGTAAGGAGTTAATGATACTTGAGGATAATAACGAAAATGTTCATGATAAAAAGATTATTCATGAGATGGTAAACTGCCTCTACAGTTATACAGATGGTGTATATGATATGTTTGCATATCCATCAGATGTAGATATAAGTACTTACAGACTTGTAGCATTTGGTCTTAAGAATGTTGATGAAAATTACTGGCAGCCAGTAATGATATCAATTATGTTCTTCCTCTCAATCAGGATGAACTACAATCAGGAACTGCAGAAAGCTACACGACTTGTTGTGGATGAAACACAGGTTGTAACCAGGAATGCTTCATCAGCACAAATACTTCTTAATGCTGTAATCACATACAGAAAGTTTGGCGGTATTGTTACACTCGCCATGCAGAATCTTACACGAGCACTGGAAAATCCTGATTTAAGGGATATGTTTCAGAATTGTGGGTATAAGATGTTCTTCCAACAGGTAGGAGAAGATGCGGAAAGGCTTTCAAAAATTCAGGATTTGACCCAGGCAGAATATGATGCACTTAAGAGTGACAGACCGGGAAGGTCTGTAATGGTATGGGGCAAAAAGGTTATAATTCTTGACAGTCTTATGAGCAAAGACAATCCACTGTATGAAGTCTTTTCTACGAACTTCCATGAGAAGGCGGAAAAGGCTCGAAAGGAAAAAATGAAAGAGGCTGCTTATGGGGATTAATTTTGCTGATGAAAAAATAAATGTAAAATCAATACCACAGTTTGGTTCGACAAGGAAGATTCTTAATCTGGTTGAAGAAGAAATAAAGAGAAGTGGTCTTAAGATTCCCAAGCCAGAATATGAAAGGATGTCTGTAGAAAATTACATGACAAAGGAAGAGTACAAAGCGTTTTCTTCCCTTCCACCTTCACAACAGAAGAGAGCATTTGAGGTGTTCAAACAGTCTCCGGAGTATAAGAGATTTAAGAAAAAGCTGGATGTACAATCAGAATTATTATCAAAAAATGTGACGGATTCCGTCACTTTTTTTGATGAGAAAAATAAAAAGAATGAGCAGCCTTCTACAGAGAAGCAGAGTTATTCATACAGGATAAATGAGCAGGAGGCTTCGTATTCTGCAATGGAAAATACAAAAAAAGCCGGAGAGCAGACAGCACAAACAGCAAAAAAAACTGCTGAAAATGGAGCAAAGACAGCAGCACAGACAGGTGTGGCTGCCGGCTCTGGCGGAGCAAGTGAGATAGTCAAAGAAGCAACAGAAGCTGTGAAAAAATATGCAGATACATTAAAGGATGTATCATCACAGCCTGAATCAGACCCGACAGATTATCAGACGGAACATTCATCAGATATTGCAATATCTAAGTCGGGTATGGGAACAATCCAGAAAATAACAGCGGTCATCATGGCATTTGCGGCTGCTTTAATATCACAGCTTGGAGTTATTCTTCTTCCACTGCTTATCGTGTTAGCCGTTGTTATAGTGATTGTTTCTCTTCTTGTTGCACTTATATCATCCATTGCAGGAGCAGTTTCGGATGCATCAACAGCAACAGCAATAGGTGGTTTGTATAAACAACTTTTATCGGATAATACGATAAGCTATACAGATGATGTTAAGGATGCTGCAGCAAATGAAAAGATAGAAGATTATGTTAATTATCTTCTTGCAATAATGGAAGTTGAATCACACGGAAGCGGAACGGATGTGATGCAGTCATCTGAATCCGCAGGACTTCCACCTAACAGCTTTAAGACGCCGCAGGAATCGATTACACAGGGAGCAAAATATTTTGCTTCTTGTGTAACGAAGGCATCCGAAAAAAATTGTGATATAAACACTGCAATACAGGCTTACAATTATGGAACAGGATTTATTGATTTTGTTGCAGAAAACGGCAAAGTATATACACTTGATTTAGCAATCGCATTTGCAAAAGATAAATCAGATGGCAAGAAAGTTGACTACAAAAATCAGATTGCCATTGATTACAATGGTGGATGGCGTTATGCATATGGCAATATGTTTTATGCACAGCTCGTCAATCAATATATATACAATTATGATAATGCAACGGTGCAGAAGATTGTTGATGAAGCAATGAAATATTCAGGCTGGGATTATATATCAGGAGGAAGTTCACCTGATGATGGTGGCTTTGATTGTTCAGGTTTAGTTCAATATGTTTATGGTGAAGCAGGAATAAATCTGCCACGATTAGAGAAAGACCAGTACGAAGCCTGCGAAGAAATTAAAGCAGAAAATATCCAGCCGGGAGATTTGATTTTTTATAAAAATGAAACATCTAATGGCGAGATAGGGCATGTTGCAATTTATCTTGGTAATGGAAAAGTTTTTGAAGCAGGAGACCCAATCGGAATATACAGCGCAACTGATGAATGGCATACATCTAATCAACTTCATATTGGAAGAGTGAAAGGAATTGAAAATGCCGACAGCGCAAGTAATGATTAAAAGGTGAAAGGACAGGATTACATGCAGGATAAAATACTAGATAAAATTAATGTTGAATATGAGTTGTTCTTCATGCAGTGTATGAGCTGCACTAAAGAGCTTTTATATTCAAGAAGCAGAGAGATTGAAATGAAAAAAACTATCACTTCATACTTAAGAGACGAGGTGAAGAACAATAAAAATATTAAGCTTGACAGAATGAGTACATCAAACAATCTTCTTGATGAGTTCTACAGATATTGCAAAGACCATGAAGATATTTCTTTGAGAGAAGCGTTGAAAGATTACATGAAAAATTATACGGATTAATTTAAGCCCCCTAAAAAATCGGATGATTTTTTAAAGAAAATATTTAAAGCCTTTTTCAAGAATACGCAAAAACCGGAGCGCAGATTTTTAAAATCAGCGTTCCGGTTTTTAGAAAATTTTAGGAGAAAATTTTCATGAAGGAAAATAAAAGTGTGATGAAGAAATGTAAATATCTGTGCCATGTGCTGTGCCAGAGGGTCTTAGGGATACTCCCTAACAAGGTTGCAAGCCACTTTTTAAGGGGCGATTTTGTATGACAAAATGCGTATCTTGCAAAAAGAAGTACAAAAAACGGTGGAAAAAGTGATGCAGACTGCAGCAAACGGTGAATATTGCATCACATCAGTGCAGCACTGGGATTGAGGGTGATGCAGACTGCAGCATAGGGGTGATGCACTTTGCATCATGCATCACATCAAGATGCACTTTTGCATCACCTGGTACATTCATTAAGATGCACTTTGCATCACCTGAAAACAGAATCAAAATAAAATCAGGAAGGAGAAAAATTATGTCAGTTTCAATCAGAATATCAGACGATACAGCAGAAGAATTAAAGAGTGTTCAGCCTGATGGCATGAGCTTAAGTAAGATGTGTGATACACTTCTAAAACTTACGCTAAGAAAAATAAAAACGGATAAAGAAAATGATGATTCAACAGAAACCTTTATGGAAATGGTAAAGAAAATTTCTGACAATATTTCAACAGATAAATTTTCAGACCAGACAGAAAATGATGAGGAAAATTTTGAACAGGATGATGATAACTTGTCTCAGGAAGCAAGGAAAAATCTCCGGGAAGAAATTGAAAATTTGAAAGAGGAAGTAAAAAAAATCAAGATGCAATTATCAGGTGGCAGCTTCCAAAGCATAACAGAAAATGAAAAAAATCTGTTAAAACTTTTCACGGCAAAACCATCAAAGGAGTGTCCCAGTAGCGCAGGATTTTTTGGCGAGCCGTATGTAGAAGCTCCGCCGGATGAAATAAGATACTACACACAGCATGTAACAAAAAGGATTCCGTCAAGCCTTCCTTCTAACAATGGATGGAATAATTTCTGTTGGACTCTTGATATAGAAAAGAGCCAGGGAGCATTGCTCAGAAATGCAGAAAACATCATTGCAAAATTTTCTGTGCCGGATAAAAAAATAATGATTTCGTCTGATGAGCTTGTGTTTGTCTGGTATGAATTTGATGGAACATTTGATGAAATGATTGCTGAATGTGAGAAGCGCGTTGCGAAAAAATATGTAGGCAGGGAAACACTCTGGATAATTAAAAGCCTTGCACATATGACAACACTGCAACGAGATGAATTAAGACTCCGTCAGCAGATAATTAATGAAGAAATGAGAAAGAGAGGATTGAAAGAATATGACACTGTCAGCGTTATTTAAAAAAATTGAAAAGGTTGAAAATGAAATCAATAAGCATCAGGAAATTATTTCTGACAAGAAAAAGGAACTTACTGAATTAAAAAAGCAGCAGCGTACATTACAGTTACAGGAGAAGCAGAAGCGTGGAGAGAGTTTTATTTCAACTCTTGAAGCAAAACTTGGAACGGAAGTCACGGATGAAATGCTTAATAATTTTCTTGCAATTGCAAAGGAAAGTTCTGCAATATCACAAGAAAATAATTCCAATAGCATACAGCAGGATGAAACGGAAGGTAGTTCTGAGAACATACGACAGGATGAAACGGAAGGTAACCCTGAGAACATACAGCAGGATGAAACAGGGAATGTTTATGGAAACATACAACAGACATATTAATTGGATGATAAAAATGGAGTGGCAGTAATAGATGTCATTCCATTTTTGTTTACAGGAAAGGAAATGGATGGATAAAAAAGAAGGAAGACACAGTGTAAGAATCATTGTACGCATGACGGAAAATGAATATGAAAAATTTGATGCTCTATACAAAAAAGCACAGGAAAAATCAGAAGGATTAAGAAAGAGTGACTTCATGAGGTCGCAGCTTATTTATGAAAATAATGAGAGACAGTTAAAAGAAATTATGAATGAACTTCGCAAACTCCGTACAGAATTTCATCAGGGACTTTTAAGGCTTACGGCATACAGTGATAAGGAATCTGCAGAATATATGAAAGACCTTCTCACCCAGGCAGATGAAAAAATTGATGACATTAAAATAAGACTGGAGGCAATAGATGGCGACAACAATTCTTAAGAATATAAAGGAAGCACCCAAAGGGAAAGCATCACAGCATCTTATTAATTCCATTAAGTACATAATGAATCCGGATAAAACAGAAGGTGGGTTATGGGTTGGAAGTAATTCAGGTGTGACTCCTGATGAAATATATGACTGCATGATGAATACTAAGAAGGAGTATGGAAAAGAGAATGGCCGTCAGGGATATCATTATGTAATATCTTTTCCGCCGGGCGCATGTGATGAAGCAACTTGTTATAAGGTTGGCAAAGAATTTTGCGAGACATATTTTGGCGATGGTTACGAATATGTCTTCGCTGTTCATAACGACCATGAACATATGCACTGCCATATTGTATTCAATTCTGTAGGAAGATTGGACGGAAGCAAGTACAGATATGTAAATGGTGACTGGGAAAAATATATACAGCCTGTTACGGATAAGATAACAGAAAAGTATGGGCTTGGCAGACTTGAATATGATAAATCTGCCAAGAGAGTTGGAAAGTCTTATGCAGAACATTCTGCAGGCAAAGCAGACAAGTTTACATGGAAAAAAATAATAAGACTTGATATAGACATGGCGGTATCCGTGTCAAACAATCTGCAGGAATACTTTGATGAAATGAAAAGAATGGGCTATGACATGCGCATAGGTCAGTCTGAAAAACATGGAGAGTATGTATCATATCATCATCCGGCAATGAAGGAAGTTAATGGTAAGACTTCCAGGAAAGCCAGAAGGGATTATAACTTAGGAGCCGGTTATACATTTGCAGATATTAAGAGAAGAATCATGCAGCCGGATAAAGATATAATTCCTTCAGATACGGTTTATGTAAAGGACAGACTTACTATTATTACAGAACACAAGGACACGAGATTTCAGGTATGTGCTGTAATGCGTTACGGTCAGGCAAGCCAGTACCATTATTTTGACCTGCAGCTAAAAGAACAGATAAGGGTAAGACAGGACCTGATCGGGATTGATAAGCTGCTTGAGGAATGTAATTACATTCTTGATAACGATATTAAGGATGTGAACCAGGCAAAGGAAAAGCTGGATGCAGTAAAACAGGAGATAAAGGCTGTTAAGGAATTAAAAAGTGATAAGGCATATTCTGATGAAGATATTAATGTAGACGATTTAGGAGTAAAAAAGGAATATGAGGATATTTACCAGAAACTGATTAATGCCAGGGCAGAAATGACGGATGAAGAATATGAGTCTCTTTCTGACAGACTGGAAGAAATTGAAGCAGAGCATCCGGAACTGGTAAGAGGTGGTTTTACTGCAGCGTCTGAATATGACAAGAAGCTTGAAATGCTTTATGCAGAGAAGAGAATACTATCAAGGATTGTTAAGGAAGCGGATATAACAGAATCTGTCGTACAGAGACCACCGGTTAATATTGTACATGCACCGCATAAGATACTGGAAGAGAAAGAGCATGAAGAAAATGTGACGGAATCCGTCACTCCTAAAGGGGGAATGTAATAATGGAAAATGAATTAACAAGGGAACAGCAGCTTGCATTACAGATAGCAGATTATTTTAACATTGATGTACCGGATATTATAAGCGAATATGTAACAGATTCCCTGACAGTACAGAGAATGATATATGCTCTGGTAACAGTAAGAAATACAGACAGGCTTAAGAAGCTGTACAATGATAACCCTGAACCTGATGCATTCTATGAAGCTGTTCAGAATTATAATACTGATACATATATGGATAATGACAAGCTGGCTGCACAGATAAAGGAAGCCAATGACCTTGCCGTTAAAGTAACACAAGCTAACATTGAAATAAGAGACCTGTTTCAGAACCAGGTTAAGGCTGCATATGATAAAGAGAAAGAGACACAGAAGAAGCTGATGGAGCAGTATCAGCTCACACTTGATGAAAAGGAAAGAGCATATAAGTTAATGATGACGCAGCGAGATGAGGCAAGAACCAAGATAAAGATGCTTGAAGCTCAGATATCTGATATGGAAGATAAGCTTCATATCGGAAGTGCCAATCTGGATCAAGAACGAAAAACAAAGAATACAGGTTTTTTCTCAAAGCTATTTGATAAAAAGAAAGATGAGAATGCAGCATATGTATATGATTCTTTTGTAAAAGAGATAGCATCTGATAAGCGTTTTTCAGCCGAGCAGAAAGACTTCCTTATGCACTGCATGGAAGATGGATTTGCATACGAAGAAATAAGAAGAATAGCAAGACCAGAGCTGGATGTAGCAATGATGGAGCGTCTGGCGAATTACTATAAGAAAAAGGTTAAATAGTCTTATAAAGTATTGCAAAAAACCTTTCAACTTTCTTGAAGGGTAATTATTTATAAGATATAATAAAAGGGCATATGAGTGTTGGAAATTAAGTTGAATAAAGGTAAGGTGTTTGTATGCTGTATTATTTAAAAAGGAAAAATGAAAACATAGCATTAATTGATTTCACACCGGATGGGGATATATATGAAGTCCGTGAAATAATAAACAATGAATTAAGTCCGCTGCATATGCAGAATGACTTTAACTGGCTGAAAAGATGGTGGAAGAGGCGTTCAGTTCCAATCAGTCAGGGAAATATCAGGTTTTTATTTGAAAAGAAAGGGCTGCTTGGTTCAGAAGAATATCTGCTTAAAAATCTTGGATTGTCACTTACTGATTATTACTGGATATGCCCTGTTAATTCAGACCTGACATGGGAAGATATTAATCTTTTTGACAATGAATTTGTAGGAAACATCATGATGGGAGAGATGGAAAGTGATATCCAGGATGGAATGCCACATTTTACTCCTAACTGTTCATTACAGGGAACACTTGAGAAAAGCTGGGTAATAATAAATGGTGAAAGAGGTCTGCTGAAAGGCAACCGTGATAATTACTCATCTGAAAGCATTAATGAGGTTATAGCATCAAGACTTCATGAACTGCAGGGATTTGATAATTATACAAAATATTATCTGAAGAAAATCAGCGGTAAAAAATATGATTATGGATGTTTTTCAAAACTATTCACATCACAGCATCTGGAATTGGTGCTTGCCTATGACATTGAATGCTCAGAAAAAAAGTCCAACGATATATCAACCTATGAACATTTCCTTAATGTGTCTGCAAAGCATGGTCTTAATAAGGATAAATTACGGTCATACATGGATTACCTTATCACAACAGATTTTATACTTTCAGAGAGGGACAGGCATTTAAGCAATATAGCGGTCTTAAGGGATGCTGATACGCTTGAGTTTATTAAGCCTGCACCAATATATGACAGTGGAAAATGCCTGTTTGTAAATGACAGCATTCCATCAACAGACAAGGGGCTGTTAAGCATAAATACTGTAAGCTTTATGGCTGATGAATTAAGAATGCTGAAGCTTGTAAAAGAGCGCAGCCTTGTTGATGTTACAAAGCTTCCATCAAGAAGCTTCATAGAAAAAATATATTCAATGGATTCACAGATGGATGAGAAGAGGATATCTGCTATCTGTGATGCATATGAGCGTAAAATTGACCTGTTCAGAATGTATCAGCTTGGGGAAGACTTGAATAAAATCAAGTTTGCCGTAAATACAAAGACAAGAGATAATACCGAAATGGATTCTTATGTGCTTGATGACGAACCGGATGATTTGGAAGAAGAGACAGAGATAACTCCAAGATTATAACTATATTAAAGTTGTACCAAACTGGACTAGATTGGACTAATTAGATATGCTACTCTATACTTGCAACAGGTGTAAGGAACACAGCAAAATGATACTAAATGAGACTGGATGAGACTAATTAGTTGTGTTACCCTATAATTGCAATAAGTATAAAAAGAGGATTTAAAACAGGTGTGAATCTGCTGAGGCAGGTTTGCACCTTTGTTTTAAGTCCTTTTTTTATGCAGAAAAATGTGACGGATTCCGTCACAGTCACATGAAAGGAAGAGAGAATATGACAAAACAGGAAGTAATTGAATTAGTAAAGAGTGGCAGATTAAGAGGATTTTTAACTCCGGATTCAGCAAGATATGCAATTAATATTGAGGAAATGGGGACATATACAGGAATCGTCCTTGTTAATCCTGATATGAAAGAGGCTGCATATCCGGTGTTTAATCTTGACAGGGCAATGGAAAAATTGCAGTATATCGATACTCCGGAAGAGACAGCAGAGATACTTGCAGGAACAATTAACAGATTTCTGCAGACCGCACCAAAGAGCAGCGACATTAATATTAATGGTTTGAGGGAGAAGCTATCTAATTATAATACAGCAAAGCCATATATATTTATGGACGCAGTCTCATATAAATATAACAATGACAGAGCAGTTATCCATGAAATAAATGGAATGAAGTTTGTTCCCAAGATTATGATTTCTGCTGAAGAGAGAATGCGTGCAGTATCACCAGTACCTAAAGACTGGCTTATTGAGCAGGGGATAAGTGAAGACAGACTCATTGATGATGCGATATTCAATACTGCCAATATCACTCATGCTAGTATTAAGTCTATAAATGAAGTGATATCATCCATAGACGACAGCCTAGAAATACCATATCTGCCGGAAATGATTGTAGTGACAAGTGAGAGTAAAGCAGGCGGTGCATCAGTAATATTGGATGATAATGTAAGACAGCAGGTGTCATCATTGTATGAAGGGAAAGATTTCTTTGTTATTCCTTCATCCACTCATGAAGTTATAACTGTTCCTGTAAATAATTTTTTTACACCTGATTCAGATACACTCAAGGGTATTATGGGAATGATATCCGAAGTTAATGATACATTGGATAATGAAGAGATACTTGGCTATAGCGTAAGTATCTATAATGCAAAGAATCACACGCTGGAGAAAGGTACAGAATACTGCATTAATAAACAGATTGACAAGGTAAGAGAATATCGTATCGATGAGTTAAAGGAAATGAGGGAAAGCAATCCGGATATAAGACCTGATGATGAACATCCTAAATTTAATATGTAATGTGACGGAATCCGTCACACATGAACCAAAGGGGGCTGTAAAAAAACTCCCCATAAAGAAAAATCGCTTAGACCGTGAGGTTT
>OIZF01001075.1_pt1 | contig 16893 bp, 17 predicted proteins | sample 1588471 | NCBI WGS metagenome assembly OIZF01 (sample SAMN03283279) | human gut metagenome | biome: human-associated habitat; material: feces | host: Homo sapiens | place: Peru | collected 2012
TCTAAATGAGTGGCTAAACCATAGTTTTTTATATCGTGTTATATTTGACGCTTACCCTTGAACAAAAATCTTTTAGTAATAAAGTCATAAGTTTATCCTCACCATATACTAATAGTGGACAATCGCCTGGTCCTGGCAAAACATTAACTATTTTTTCAACATAAGCCCCCTTATTAATACAATCAAGAATTAATTTTTTATCTAATTTATTTAAATCACCATATAAACAATGTTTTAAACATTTTTGAGCATCTTCTCTTGTTACAATAATTTTATTATCGTTCATAATTTTCCTCTTCTTTATAATTTCCATCAAATGTAATCATAACAATTAAAACTAAAACTGTATTAATTAATAATATTTAATTTTTCTTTCCATTGGTTTTCTAAAGATATTTCTTGCGGTTTCAAATCAACATAGCATAAACATATTGAAAATAAAGGCATTATCTTATTAGAAAAGAATAATGTATCAACAAATCCATTTACTAAAAATAATACAAATATAGAAATAAATGCTATATTAAACCAATCAAATTTATTAATACAATGCCAACCAATATTTAACAAATAAATTGTAAAAGCTATAATTCCTACAATACCGCATGTTGATATTTGTAAAAAATAATTATGATAATTATATACTGTTTGGGTTGTTTCTGCCATAATAAAGATTCTTTGAGTACCATAACCTGTACCTAAAAACCAATTATTTTTAAAGTGATTCCATGCAACAAGCCATATTTCTTGTCTTCCATTTAAACCTTTCCCTCCAAAAGCATCACGAATCACAAATATATATAATAATATAGCACATACAACAGAAATAATAGACAAGCAAATTGATGACAATAAAATCTTTTTATTATTTCTATATTTAATAATAAATAAAATAAATCCACATATTAGTGTGACAAACAATCCATACAATGGTCCTCTGGCAGAAACAATTATACAAGTTAAAACAATACTTGGTATTGGAAAAGTATATAGTATTCTTTTATACCAAGATAAATCACGCCATTTTGATATCAATACATATCCAGCAAAAATAAAACTTAATACCATCATTGAACAATAATGATTACTATAATCCCATCCTAAATGAAAATACACTTTATTAAAAATAAATGATTTGATTGAGTATTTTGCCATCAAATTAAAAAAACGCATTAATACCATACTAAAAATAATATAAAATATAGCAACAAAACTATCAGCTAGTTTATATTTTGCATCAACAGATATTTTAACACTAGATAATACAAAATACATAACAATCAAATTGACTGAAAATCCAGCAATTGCAGCTATAGTTGTAATTTTATTTACCGATATAATTAAGCTTATCACCATCGCTAGTAATAATAAAATAGTCGATATAATAAACGAATTTGATGCAGTTATTCTGAGTATTTTTTTGTAATCAAGAATAATTTTATATATCAAAGTTATAACTAAAAACACACCAATTATACATGCAAATATAAAACTAAAACTTTTATAATTAGGTGCATTAGTTAATCCAGCACTAAGTATAAAAATAACAAAGCTAGGCATATATACATATTTTGAATTAGTAATCATCATTATTATCAATATAACTCCACCTTCAATATAAGTCCACATACCAACTTTAAACATATAATTGAAAATAGTTAATAAAGTAATAAATATTAAAAAATATTTACTTTCTAAAACCAATGAAACATATTTTTTTATATTATCACATTTTGTCTTCATATTTATAGCACCTCATAAATCTAATTCGCAATAAACAATAAATTATCAAATATTTAATTAGTATATTTTTATTATTTATTAGAATCATCACTAAATGGACCATTTACTTTTGAAATCAAAATATCAAGGGTATTTTGCTCATTAGTTTGAAACTCTTGAATATAATACTCATCATATTTATTATCTCCAATGTTTCTCCAATCACCAGTTTTTTTTGTTTCCCATAAAAGTGGTAATTGTTTTACATTTACATGACCATCAATCATATGAAACAAACGATAGTTTAATAAACCAGCATTATAAATCTTATTTTTAAAATCCTTTAATTTAATATTATTCATATTTAAATTTTGTACCTTTCCTGTTTTAATTGTAAAATTCCTTAACAAAAAGTTCTAACAACTCATTTTCAAATGAAATTATTCCAAAATTTAGTATAATTACAAAAACAATAAATACAATTATACAAACATAATTTCTTGTATAAATTACTTGGCCATAACATAGAGTTTATACTTGAATAATACATGAGGTTCTACTGACATATAGTCATATTAGTAATAATAGTAACTTCTATAACAACTTAACAAACATCGATTGTTAAAGTTGTATTAATAAGAACTCAACTTATTTTATATACAAAAATATTTTTTTCTAATACAATTTGATTTAAAATATATTTTTCATCTTTATATGCTATGATAATAATACTTAATTCCATTTTAAACCTACTTTACATTTTTTAAAAATTCAAAGGCGGCCATTATAGTATCATCCATATCATAATACTTATAGCCTCCAAGTCTGCCACCAAAGAAAACCTTATTTTCATGCTGTGATAATTCTTTATACTTTCTATATAATTCATTATTTCTATCATTATTAACCGGATAATAAGGCTCATCACCTAATTTCCAGGTTGATGAAAATTCTTTTGAGATAACTGTTTTAGGTGATGTTATATCAAATTCAAAATGCTTATGCTCAATAATACGTGTATAAGGAACATCATAATCCGTGTAATTTATAACCGCATTTCCTTGATAATTATTAGTATTTAAAATTTCTGTTTCAAAACGAATTGAACGATATTCCAAATTACCTAATGAGTAATTATAGTATTCATCAATTGGTCCTGTGTAGATTATTTTATTTGCAATATTATCAAGTTCTTCTTTATTTTTAAAATAATCACAATTTAATCTAACCTCAATACCACTAAGCATTTTTTCAATCATTTTAGTATATCCACCAATAGGAATTCCTTGATAACGATCATTAAAATAATTATTATCAAAAGTAAATCTTACCGGTAATCTTTTAATAATAAATGCCGGAAGCTCTCGACAAGGACGTCCCCATTGCTTGGCAGTATATCCTTTTACTAGCTTTTCATAAATTGTTGGCCCAACAAGATTAATTGCTTGTTCCTCAAGATTTTTGGGGTTTTCAACGTTATAAGCCTTCTTCTCATCTTCAATACGTTTCATAGCCTCTTCTGGTGTAAACACATCAGACCAAAGCTTAGTAAAAGTATTCATATTAAAGGGAAGATTATAGCATTCATTTTTATATCTAGCTACAGGCTGATTAATATAATTATTAAATTCAGCAAATTGATTTACATAATCCCATACAATTTTGTCAGATGTGTGGAAAATATGAGCTCCATATTTATGAACGTTTATTCCCTCAACATTTTCGGTATATATATTTCCGGCAATATGATTTCTTTTATCAATTACAAGAACTTTTTTTTCTTTTCTTGCAAGCTCATGCGCACACACTGCACCATATAAGCCTGCACCAACTATTAAATAATCGTACATATTCTATAACTCCTAACAATTTTTTTATTTTATTTCAAAAAAGCGTTTCTTAACATTCATTTATTCTTATTAAATAATCTTTTTGTAATAGAAACAACCTGTTTATCTCTTAAAATTAAAAGCATAATTCCGTAAATAATAATGCCAATAACAACATTGATTATAGTATATAAAATTGTGGGTGAAAATAATTTTGTCAAAAAAAATAAAATCATAAACATTATTAATCCAGCTACATAGTATCTCCACCCATTTAATAATATTTTTATAATATTAATATCTTTTCTTATCATAACTGCCATTGTAACTGTGACAGTTATTTCTCCAAAAATAGTTGCTATGGCTGCGCCAATACTCCACCACATATTTATAAATATTAAATTTAATACAAGATTAACTATTGAACCAAAAACAAGTGCAATTGAAAACTTTTTATCTTTACCATATGGTATCAAATATTGCAATCCAAAAACATTACTTAGTCCAATAATCACAATTAACGGAGATAGTATTTTTATCAAAATCTTACATTTATCATAGCCTTCTCCAAAAAACCACGGAACAAATAAATCTGATATATTTATTAATCCAAGCATCATAGGAGTCCCTACTAATAAAACTATATTCGATGTTTTATATATATTTTTCCTCACATTATCATAATTTCCTAGTGAGATTTCATTACTATTTCTAGGAATCATTACAGTTCCAATTGCTGTTATTATTGTCATAATCAATTTTACAATTTTCTCTGATTGTTCATAATAACCATTTTCCAAATCAGAATATCTTTTTATAATTTCGAACCCATTTTCATCAAATGTTTTATATGTATCAGTAATCAATAAACCAATCAATGTTTTATCTAATATTGTATAAATGGACACAGCAATTGATGGCAAAAATAGCATTAATGTTCCTCTTAAATGCTTTATTGGTTTCAAATCTTTAATAGATATTTTTATTAATAATTTTCTTAACGGTGATAACATACTTAAAGAAGATAAAATCAATGCCATAGAATTAATTAATGTATAAATCCATAAATCATTTTTATCTCTAACAAAAACAAAAATAGAAATAAGAAATATTATTTTTATAAAAAAATTTCTAACGACTATCGTCTTAAATTTTTCATTCCCCTGAAAAAAAAATGAAAAATCAAATGCAACGTTTAAAATATTAATTGACAAAATCAACATCAAGCATGTATAATCTCCATAAACTTTAAATATACATAATATAAAATTACAAATTAATGAAATAAAAACCGGAATAAGTCTACATATCACAATTTCCCAAAAACATTTTGTTTGTTTATATGTATCATTTTGATTTTTAGCAATTTCTCTTTGTGCATAATACCCAAAGCCTAATGATGCAAAAATTGTGAAATAAGTAATTAGAGAATACGAAAAACTATATTTTCCTACACCTTCGGCTGATAAAACCCTAGATATATATGGTGTTGTAATCAATGGGATGACAAGAAGTAATATTTGATATGCTAAATTATAAATATAATTTTTTTTTATTTGGTTGTTCATCATTAATCTGTCGAGTTATAAAAAACTCGGCATTCCACCTCACTTTTTTAGTTTTTATTATACATAAAACGAATCAATTTTGTCACACTTATCATTCGCATATATATTAGTTCATTTTTTATATACTTCTTTACATTTACTTTCTTTTCCTTTATACTTCAGTTTACTAATTTAAATAAAAAGAAGCTTAACAATTAAATTTTTTTTGAATAAACTTACATTATCCTTAATCAAAACTAAAAGGAACTCATACTATACTAGTATTATTTCATATCTATAATACCATCAAAATGTATTATTTATGCACAAAAATTACATGCTCTAACCTTTATTTTTCCCATTTTTTTTAATAATTACCCATAAAAATAAACTAAATAGTGAAATAATTGTTACAAATAAAACAAAATGATTTTCAATTCCAATCCAAGACTGATAATTGATATACGGCATATTAAAATAATCATTTTCATTAATAGAAATCACACTAAGGAAATAGTATGCTCCATATATAAACATAAATACAACTTTAACTATCATATATCTATATTTATTAAATATCAAAGGAATCAAAAAAATTTCATAAACACAAAAATAAAACGAAATCCTTTCTGATATGATAGGAAAGTCTTTAAATAAATAAAATATTATAGAGCCAAATAAAAACAAATTAAAGTACAATCTTTCCTGTACATCATTTTTATCATAAACTTTCATATACAATAATACAAGTATAGCACGTCTAAAATTTTTTAGTGAAAAAGAAAAGCCCGAAAACTCTGATCCAGAAGAAAAATATTCGGAATATTTGGACAAAAACGAGATTTTTTTCATAAAAATCGAAATATAGTAATCAATATGTAGAAACGAACATAAGATGACTACAATTAAAGTTATATAAACCATTTTATCAGAAATTTTCATTTTTTTTAATGCAATAACAAAAATGAAAACAATCGATGTTTTATGTATAACAAATGCAAGAATAATAAATAAATAAAATAATATACGCTTGTTTTTTAATAGGAAAAAAAGAGCATATAAGCATAAAGATATTGCCAATCCTTGTCTTATTCTCCCCATATCGTATGATAAAAATGTAAAAGTATAATACAAAAAGAACGAAGAGAAAGGATATTTTGTATGTCTTATAGACAAAAAAGCAAAAAACACGGAAAAAAAAGCATAAAATAATAATAAATATTTAAAATTACCTAATAATTTTGATATATAGCAAAATGCTTTTTCAACACCTAAATCCAAATTTGGATTTCCAATGATAAGATTAAAAAGCCTTTCATAATGATTAAAATCAGTTCCAATTTTCCATCTAAAACCTGCCATTGAAATTAAAAGCGTACACACTACAAAATAAAACACATTATTTATTTTTTTTCTACTTAAAACTTCATACAAAGATAATATACATAAAACAAAAAAAACTAGAAAATAAAAAATCATAAAATATCATCATCCATTCTAGCAACAATATTTCTCTTAATTATATTATTATTATGTACGATAACATTTTCTTCAAAAATTTTTTTTGTAAGAATTGAATTTGATGCTAATATATTATCTTTTTGCAAGAATGCCCCTTTAAGTATTGTGCATCTACAACACACCCATACTCCATCAGATAATACAATATCTTTATTAGGATTAATCAAATTTTTATCAAAGTCATAAATAGGATGGGTATCTGAATCAATAATCAGGCATTCCCATGAAATAACGCACTTATTTCCCAGTGATATTCTTTTATGACATTCAATTTGAGTATTTTGTGAAATATGAACGCCACTTCCAATAGAAAGTATCGCATTTTTTTTCACAACAATAGAACAACCTTCAGAAATACAAAAATTTCCATCTATAAATATAGTTCCATCATTAAAAAAAGTAGTTTTCATTTTTTTTCCATAATAAATATAGTTAGTTGCAAAGCCAATATGTCCCCTTATAAAATTTGATGAAATGATAATTTTACCACGTAATTTTGAAAGTGAAACATTTCTTGCAATCAAAATTTTAGGAAAAAAAATTGCCTTAAATCCAAAATAATGATAATTTAATCGTAATGTTTTATGTATCGAAATTTTCAACAATAAACGAATTCTCTTTTTCATATTAAAGCAACTTAGCCTCCATCATTTTTAATTGTATTTTCTAAACTATTTTTTTTAAAATTTCATAATATCCAATTGAAAATTTATCAATTGTAAAATATTCATTGTATGCCTTTAAAATTTCCTCTTTCAGCCTTGCCTTTTCAAGTTCATCCATGGCTTTTATTTTTTCAATATAAGCGACAATATCTTCTATTGTATCAAATAAATACACACCTGGAACTTTGTTTTTTTCAAAAAATAAATTTCCACCAACCCTTCTAGTAATTACTGGTGTTCCAACAGAAAGAGCTTGTATTGTAGCTAAATCAAAATAAGTATCCAAATTACATGATATATATATATCACAATATTTCATAAGTGATAGAGCGTCCTTTGTAAAACCAATTTCTTTCCAGTTTTTAATACAAGGATCATACATAGGACCTTGATTACCACCAATTATAAATCTAACATCAGCATAATTTGCCATAGTTTTTCCTAATTTGCATAAAAAATCATAACCCTTAACCTTATTATGCCTTCCCAAAAAAGTAATATTAAAATAATCAGAACTAATATTATATTTTGATTCAACCTCTTCTTTGCTTAAAATTTTTTCTGAATTATCACACCCTGTCAATAAATACCTAACTTTGTTTTTAGTTATTTCGTCAAACTTTTTCAAATATTTTGAGTATGAATCCATAGCATTTTCACATGGTGAAATTATATAATCGGTTCTCTTAAAGCAATATTTATCTATCTTTTTTTCAAAAAGAAATAACCAAAAAAATAATACTCTAACCCATTTTTCAACCCCTAATCCTATCTCTACACATGGCAAAATTGGAGAATGTGTAGTATATATCACCTTTCCTGTATATTTTTTTAATGACTTTCTAACATTATACATATCAATTGGATCATGGAAATGAACAACATCATAGTTTGATAAATCTATTACACTATTATGATTACACGGAAGAAATAACTTTATATATCTTACCGCATCTCTAATACCTTTAAGAAAACTTCTAATAAATAAATGTTTTATTTTTTTTAATTTTAATGTAATGTTTACAGCTGGTTTATTTTTTTTAATGAAATAAATGTTTTTAATATTATTTTTGTTTAGACCTTTAAGTAAATTATAATTATAACCTAATGGACCACCAGCATTCTTTAAATCATTTTCATTTAAATATATCAAAATCTTCTTATTTTCTATCATCTAATACATCCTCGTAAAATTTAACTAAATTTTTTATATGATTGTTCTTTTTTAAGTATTCCTCAAATTCTAAATAAGCATTTATCGATAATGACTCAATATTTTTATCATCATTAAAATAGTCAATTGCTTCACTAAAAGTAGAATAGTCAAATGGGTCAAAAATTTTTCCTGATTTTTCAGTAACATTTTCTATACCTGCACATTTATTTGATACCATTACAGGAAGACCAACACTTTTAGCTTCCAAAATAGTAAGCGGTTCACATTCATACCATATACTTGGAAAAATTAAACCTCTTGCTTCTAAAAGTTCTTTATTTATATAATCATAATTTTGCCATCCTAAAAATCTTATTTTATTTGAAGCATATTTTCTTTTTAACTCTTCTTTTAAATTTCCATCACCAATTATATCAAGGCAAATATCTTTTTTCTTTGCAAAAAAGCATAAATTTTCTACACCTTTTTCCCTTTGAATTCGTCCAACATAAATATATTTCTTATTACTTGAAATATTATTAATTTTCACTGGTCTTCTATCGATTGGATTATGAACAAATCTATACTCTGTAATTGGAGATAAACCATCAATCAAATGTTTTTTTGACAATTCTGAAATAAAGATATAATGTATTTCATTTTTTCCTAATTTAATGTTATGTAATTGAAATTTTTGACGTAATATCCTATATTTTTTGAATAAAAAACTTCTAGAATCACAATTACATTTTTTACATTTACTTTTCATAGGCTCAAAATTACATATTTTTTGCGTATTATAGTTAAAAAAACCACCATTTGGACAAATCATATGGTATGAATGACATGTAAAAAAAACAGATATAGCACTTTTATATATTGATTTAAATATTGATGAACTTAATCCTGTCGTAAAACCATGGACATGAATTACTGTATCTTCTTTTGAAAATTTTTTTAATATCTTTGATAATCTTCTTTTAGCTTTAAAAGAGTACAATCCTCTAAGTGCTCCTATAATTTTGTTTTGTTTTAAAAATGGCTTCTTATACACATTAATCACATTAACCCTTTTATCTATTTCCTGCATAGAAGTAATAAAACCACAAAAATAGATGACATTGTACTTTTCAACTAAAGAATTAGCCTCCATCATTGAAACCTTAGGACCGCCACCACTTATGCCACATTCATCGTTAATTATAATGATATTTTTTAACTTTTCCATATCAATCTACCTTCTTTAACAAATTTATTATATTTTCCTTAAATTTATAAAACATAAATTGAGTTTTAACTCTCTCTCTTGCATTATAACCAAAATCTAAACTTGATATTTTTATAATTGCCTCTGCATATTTTTCAATATTACAATTTTCAACTTCAAGACCTGTAACATTATTCAAATTAACATAATTTACACCAGAGCCTGGTATATTAAACGTAACAGCAGGCTTTCCATAATACATCGCCTCTGCTAATCCTAAACCAAAAGCTTCATTTTTTGTTATTGACGGAAAACAAAAAATATCACATGCCATAAGATACTCTTTTAATTCATCATCTGAAAGTAATCCTAAAAAAACAATTTTATTATCATTTCGAGCTTCTTTAATTAGAGACTGTGTAAGAGGACCTTGCCCACCAATCAAAATAATATACTCATCACTTAATTTCCTTGATGCTTGAATCAAATAAGAAAAACCTTTATATTCTACATGTCTACCAAAAGCAAAACATATTTTCTTTCTAATATATTTATTTCTTATTTTATTTGCATTTTGTATATTTTCATCATTTATTTTCAATCTATCTTCATTAATGCAACTAGGTATAACTTCACATTTATATTTATTTGGTAATAACCATGAACTTCCATTAATATAATTTGGAGATGTAGCAACTATTTTATCAGCATATTTTAATAACCTTTTATTTTGACCAGCAAAAAATTTACCTAATATCTTTTGCTTAGTTATATCCAAATGCCAATATAAAATAAACTTAAATGTTTTCTTTTTTAAATATTTTTCAAGAAAAAAAGCAACAAATGGATTCGGATAATGAAATATAATAATATCAGGTTTAAAGGATTTTAAAATTTGTTTAAGTTCTTTTCCATAACTTGTAGAAAGAGATTGTGATGCAATTTTTTTAAATGTACCAACTCTAATAACTTCAAGTCCATCTACATTATCAATTTCTGTTTTTTTTTTGAATTGAAGCATATAATTTTTTGCTCGTATATGTCCTTCAATGCATTCGCAATGTCTCGGGAAGTTTGTTCAATTCCACCAATGTGAGGATAATAATAATTCGAAATATGCAATATTTTTTTCATATAAAATTCTCCTTTTGTAATCAATTTAAAATGATTATAATAATAACATTAGTTTTATTATATTTTTAACACATAATATCATTTGCTTCAATAAATATTTTCCATAATTATATTTTTAGTTTGATATTTATTTATCAAAGTTTTTAGAAGCTTATACATGATTAAAAATTAAATATTGAAATTATTATGTTCATAAAAGTTAATATACTTTTATCATTATTAACAAGCCCTTTTGTTACACTATGTTATACTCAAATCCAACATGATAAGTGCAATATTTTGTTTTTTTAAAATATAATCTTTTTATGCCCGCACTATTTGCAGCCTCTAAATCTGACATCTTATCACCTATTGCAATTGATTGGTCCGGATCAATATTAAATTCTTTTATAGCTTTTAAAAACATGCCCGGTTTAGGCTTTCTACAATTACAATTATCATCTGGTTTATGAGGACAATAATATACTTTAGTTATATTTATTCCTCTTTTCTTAAATTCATTAACCATATATTGATTTAACACAATTAAATCACTTTCAGAATATAAACCTTTACCAATTCCAGCCTGGTTTGTAATAACAATTAATAAATACCCTTGATTTTGATATTTTTTACAAAAATCAAAAATAAAATCTGTAAATTTAAAATTTTCAATTTTATGCACATGACCATAATCAATATTTATTACACCATCTCTATCTAAAAATAAAGCTTTTTTCTTAATAAAATCATGTTGTGCTTTAGCATAATCAGATGGAATTCCAATATCGATAAAATAATCATCTGATAAAAACGCTTTAATATTTAACGATTTTATGTAGACCTCAAAAAAGTCCTTTTCTAATGAAAACTTTTCTGAAATGTTAAAAGAGTCAAAAATCGTTCTAGGTAAATAATAGATTCCACCATTAATATACCCTTCTTCAACATATCTTTTTTCAGAAAATGACGTAATCATCAATTCATTAATATTTACTTCTCCATAACGATCGAAATTATACATTTTTTTACAAGCAATAGACAAAGCATTTAACTTTGACATTTCATTAAAATCAATTTTAAACATTGTATCTCCATTAAGTATAAATACAAAATCATCATCGATAAATTTTATTGCTTGTTTAACACAACCACCTGTACCTAATGGAGATTCTTCTATAGAATATACAATATCAATATTTTTATATTTATTACCAAAATATTTAATTATACATTCTCTTTTATAGCCAACAGCCAAAACTACTTTATCAAATCCTTGACAATTTAATTCATCCATTAAATATTCCAAAAATGGCTTATCATTAATTGGAGCCATAGGCTTTGGAACATTTGAAACTACACTTTGAAGTCTTGTTCCGAATCCTCCTGCTAAAATTATTGCTTGCATAAAACTACCTCTTTAATCATTAAAAAATTCGTTTTCAATAGCCAAACACATTGCATGGTATATTGGCAAATGATATTCTTGAATTTTAAACGTTTCTTTTGACGGAGCTTGAATAATTACATCACTTAGATTTTTAAGTTTGCATTCCTTTTCACCAGTTAAAGATATAACCTTCATACCTATTGCTTTAGCAACTTCCGCTGCATAAATGCAATTCAATGAGTTGCCAGACGTAGAAATGCACAATAAAACATCATCATTTTTCCCATATCCTAATACTTGTTGTGCAAACACAGCCGATGGTAGTTGATCATTTGAAAAAGCAGTTGATAAAGCAGTATGACTAACTAAAGAAATCGCGGGAAGACCGTATTGTAACGAATCAGTCAATACTTTATCATTTATTTTTGAAACTAAATCATTTGATAATTTTCTTGGCAAAATAAACCCCTTCATTAACTCACCAACAATATGTTCTGAATCAGCTGCTGAACCTCCATTACCACATATTAATAACTTGCATCCTTTTTTATAAGAATCAATTATTAGTTCCGTAGCCAAAATAATCGATTCTTTACAACATATCAATGCAGGATATCTACTTATCAATGCATCAATATGGTTAAAACTACTAATCTTCATCATAAATTGTCCAGGCTTGTGTTCCATTTTCAACGAAATCAACAACCTTTGTCTTTCCTTCTTGTCTATTTTTTAATGCATGAATTAATTCATATCGTTTTTGAGGATCACACCAAATAATCATAAAGCCTCCGCCACCAGCTCCAGATATTTTAGCTGCTTTTCCACCATGTTCCATAATAAAATTATATGTTTCTTCAATCTCAGGATTTGAAATAATTGAAGCAGTTTTTTTCTTTTCAATCCAATTTTGATGTAAACATTCAGCTATACCATGAAAATCTCCTTTAAGGATACATTCCTTCATCATTGATGTTTGTTCTTTAATTTTAAACATTGCCTCTAATGATTTTTCATTTTTTGTAGCCTTAGTTTGCTCCTGAATAATTTTACCAGAATCGCGTGACGTACCAGTATAATATAAAACAATTGAATTTTCCATTTCATTTCTTATCCATTTTTTCATTCTTAATGGATTTACAATAACTCTATTGTTGTCATAAAACTCCATATAATTTAACCCACCAAATGTTGCAGCATATTGATCTTGCTTTCCACCAGCAAATTTCAAATCATTTCGTTCTATATCAAATGCTAATTGAGCGATATCATATTCGCCTAAAGGCAAATTTAACCATTCAATATAAGCCTTAAGAATTGTAACTACCATTGTCGATGAAGTTCCTAATCCAGAACCAGCTGGCGCATCGCTATATGTAGTCATTTCAAATGAAAGAGGAATGTTATTATTAAAGTCCTTGACAATTCTATTATATATACCGCAATGTAAAGGCAATCCCTTATCAATAGGGAGTTTTTGAACCAAATCATATTCAATTTTTTCGTTTCTATCTGGTGAAATAAAAACTATTTTACCATTTTTAAGTGGTTTTAAAGTACAATATGAGTACATATTAATTGTAACATTTAAAACACAACCACCATGTTCATCACAAAATGGTGATACATCCGTTCCACCACCAGCTAAACCAAGTCTTAATGGAGTTTTTGATCTAATTATCTTTTTTTTATTTTGCTCCATCATGTCTAAGCACTCCAATCGCTGTATGCCATATAATTCTAATATCTAACCATAAGCTTCTCTTATATGGATAATACAATTCCATTTTTATTCTATCTTCATACGTAGTATCACTTCTACCATGACTAGCCCAATAACCAGTAAGACCTGGTCTAACCTTAAGTAAAAGCTCTTGTTCATCTTTTGTATAACGATTTAATTCGTCTTGCAAAATAGGTCTCCATCCGACAACACTCATTTGACCAACAAAAATATTCCAAAGCTGTGGAAGTTCATCTAGAGATGTTTTTCTTAATATCTTACCAATTTTTGTTACTCTAGGATCATTGGTAATCTTAAAATCTCTCTTCCATTCTTTCATTTGTTCAGGTGTAAGAATTTCTTCTAATGGTCTTTGGTCAACTACCATTGATCTAAATTTCCACACTTTAAACATTTTACCTTTTTTACCAAGTCTTTTATGCCCATAAAAAGCTGGTCCCTTTGAATCAATTTTAACTAATAATATAAGTAATAAAAATAAAGGCGATAAAACAATCAAACCTAATCCACTTGATAAAATATCAAATAATCTTTTAATGAATGAAAAAATTGGTTTTCTTTTATACATTTTCACATTATAATCAAGAGATAATGCCTCTTGAATAGATTTTCTCTTACCCATACTTCTAACTCCTTAATACACAATTATTAAATCCCTAATCATTTAAAAATACCGGTATATGATTAAATAGTTTATCATAATACTTTCTATATTTTAAATGATACTTTATAAACCGTTTAGGCCCTTTAAAACTTACTAAACGGCATTTAGAATCGTGACAGTCAGAACAGACAAAATCACACATTCCCTTTTTTAACAAATACTTACACTTTTTCGAGGTAAAAAGACCTCTTATACTTGATGAATTGATAGAAATTAATCCACCATATTCTCTTATTATAACATAATCTTCAACTTTTAGATAGTCATATCTTTCAATATGAGCAATTATAGGTATATAACCTGCAATTATAATTTCATATACAATACTTGGAATATCAAATTCTAAGGTTGTTGGAAATTCCAACAAAAAATAATTTGAATTATTCATTGTAAGAATTTTATTATCATGCAAATCATCGATTATGTTATCATAATATAACACTTCAGCTCCAAGATATAAATCAACTTGTAAGCTTGATACTTTCTCTTTTAACTTAAAAAATACATTAATTATCTCTTCTTTGTTAAAAATTTCATCACGCTGATGCGGCGTACATACTATCTTAGTAACCCCATTTTTAATTTCCATTTTAATTAATTCAATTGATTCTTCAATTGAAGATGAACCATCATCAACTAAAGGAATTATATGGGTATGAATATCACACATTGTCATTATTATCACTATAATAATAATTATAACTATTCTTACTAAGAGGAATAAATGTAACATTTACACCTAAAATATTAGCTCCTGCTTTTTTAAGTAATGAATAATAATCATAAACCATATTTCTTTTATATTTATTAATTCTTACATTATAAATGACTCCATCAGTCATTTTAGCAATAGCTTGCGCATCAGATGCGGCTAGAAGAGGTGGTGTGTCAATTAAAATATAATCATAGTTTAATTTAGCTTCTTGAAGTAAATCCTTCATTCCTTCAGACTCAATTACAACACCTGGATTTAGTAATGATTGTCCTACAGTCATTACATCAACATTCATTTTAGTATGTTTAATAATTTCTTTGTAGGAATTATTACCATCAAGGTAATCAGTAATTCCACCCTTGATACTAAGTCCAAATAACTTATATACCTCAGGTCTTCTAAAGTCCATGTCTATGATTAAGACTTTCTTTTTATTCATTGCCATGACACAACCTAAATTGGCAACGGTAGTTGTTTTGAGCTCATCTTCTCCTGTTGATGTAACCATAATCGTTTTAGCATAAGAACTAAAGCTTAGATACTTTAGATTAGAAAATAATCTATTGTATGCCATTATCCTTGAAGTTCTTTCACTTAAATTTACAAGTGATTTGGTATCACTTAATTTATTTAAGTCATAAAGTGTACCAATGATATCACAAGAAAGTGATATCTTAACTTCATCTTTAGTTTTAAAACGATTAGACATAAACTCCTTAATAAATGCACAACAAATTCCTAAAGCTATTCCACCAGCTATGAAAGCTGATAAATAAAGAAGCTTATTCGGAGAATCGTAAATACCAAGACTCGCTTCTGTCATAACAGAAACCGAGTCAAATAAAAGCTTTTGTAAGCTTTTATCAGTGTTACATACATTTATTAAGCTTGTAGTAATCTCATTAGCATAAATTTGAGTTTTTAATGGATCAGTACCATTAATACTAATGGTTACTAAAAATGAGCTTGACTGATAAGATACATTTAAGTTCTTTTTTAAAGCTAATGCAAATTCAGTCTCTTTTCCTGATACTGCATATTTTTTCGCAACAGGAAGAATAACACTATCTTGAGAGGTTAGTTCTACAACGGTTTGAATCAATTTAAAAGAATTATTAATATCATCAGCCTTAGTAGAATCGCCACTTTCTGATACTGTAACAACAACTGTTGTTGAGGATTTATAATTTTCTTTAACAATAAAGAAAGTATAAATAAATCCGATAGTAGCAATTACTACAGTGATAATAGCTACCATTAATATATTTTTCTTTACTGCAGTTAATAAATCACCTAATGTGATTGAACGTTCATGCTCTTCGTTCATTAATAAAATTGTTTCTCCAATCCTTATTTTATACTATCTTAACTGCTAAAGAGTATATAAAATACTCGTAATATAAGCCTAAAGCTTATGCTAGTATTTTATACTTATGATGTTATTTTGTCAATTAAAGTAAGGATATTTTAGACTTAATTTAGAAAAAAACTTGAAAATTTTAGTATCATTTCCAAGTTTTAATTTAAGTATGTAATTAATGTTTTACATTTTGACAATTAATTGATGAATATTCCAATGTTTTAGAGCCATCAATATTTTCTTTTTGAGCCACTCGTATT
>OIZF01001079.1_pt1 | contig 16863 bp, 14 predicted proteins | sample 1588471 | NCBI WGS metagenome assembly OIZF01 (sample SAMN03283279) | human gut metagenome | biome: human-associated habitat; material: feces | host: Homo sapiens | place: Peru | collected 2012
TAGCGTTAGTTTCAGGACTTATCATCTTAGTCCTTTTGATAGTTATGCTGATCGCCGGCGTGCCGATAGCGATCGCGCTTGGAGTATCATCCGTATGTGCGATCCTGCCGGTTATGAACCTTGATGTTGCTGTACTTACCGGATGCCAGAGGATCTTCTCAGGTATTTCTGTATTCAGCCTGCTTGCAATTCCTTTCTTTATCCTGGCAGGTAACATTATGAATAAGGGTGGAATTGCTGTAAGACTTATCAACCTTGCAAAACTGATCACCGGACGTGCGCCGGGAGCTCTTGCTCAGACGAATATCCTGGCAAACATGCTGTTCGGATCCATTTCCGGTTCCGGAACTGCAGCAGCTTCTGCGATGGGTTCCATTATCGGACCGATTGAAAAAGAAGAAGGATATGATCCGAACTTCTCAGCAGCGGTTAATATTGCAACAGCACCAACAGGACTTTTGATTCCTCCAAGTAATGTTATGATCACATTTTCACTTGTAAGTGGAGGAACTTCTGTAGCAGCACTTTTTATGGCAGGATATATTCCTGGAATCCTCTGGGGTCTGGCATGTATGCTTGTAATTTATTTTATTGCGAAGAAGAGAGGATATCGTGCTAAGACAAAATTTACAGCAAAAGAAGCAGGAAAAGTAGTCCTTCAGGCAATCCCATGTCTGCTCCTTATTGTTATCGTTATCGGTGGAATTATTTTTGGTGTGTTTACAGCAACAGAAGGATCGGTAGTGGCCGTAGTATATAGCCTGATACTTTCATTGTTTGTATATAAATCAATCAAGATCAAAGATCTTCCAAAGATTTTCAAGGACAGTGCAGAAATGACAGGAATTATCATTTTCCTGATCGGAGTATCAAGTATCATGTCATGGGTTATGGCATTTACAAATATTCCGGCAATCGTATCAGCAGGACTTCTTGCAATCAGCAGTAATAAATATGTCATTTTCCTTTTGATCAATGTTATCCTTCTTGTAGTTGGAACATTTATGGATATGACACCGGCCTGCCTGATCTTTACACCAATCTTCCTTCCGGTATGTACAGCACTTGGAATGAATACGATCCACTTTGGAATCATGATGATCTTCAACCTGTGTATCGGAACAATCACACCGCCTGTCGGAACAACACTGTTTGTCGGTGTTAAAGTCGGAGGTGTTAAGATTGAGACAGTATTCAAGCAGTTACTTGTATATTTTGCAGTCATTTTCGCTGTATTGATGTTAGTGACATATATCCCGGCACTCAGCCTGACACTTCCAAAATTACTTGGATATATCTAAGAGATTTCTCAGACTTGATAGTTTTTTGAGAAAATCAAAGAGCGTGCAATTGTTTGTGTGTGCGCTCTTTGGCATGTAGTAAAAAATAAAGTTCAAATTAAGAAATAGGAGAAAACGAACATGAAAGCATTTATGGATAAAGACTTTTTATTATCTTCAGAAACATCACAGAAACTTTTTCACGAGTATGCAGAGAATATGCCAATCGTAGACTATCACTGTCATATTAACCCACAGGAAATAGCAGAAGATAGAAAGTTTGAAAATATTACACAGGTATGGCTTGGCGGAGATCATTACAAATGGCGCCAGATGCGTTCCAATGGAGTAGATGAATATTACATTACAGGTGGTGCGAGCGACCGTGAAAAATTCCAGAAATGGGCTGAGACGCTTGAGAAGGCAATCGGAAACCCTCTGTATCATTGGAGTCATTTAGAGTTGCAGAGATATTTTGGATATACAGGACATTTGTGCGGAGAGACAGCAGAAGAAGTCTGGAATCTGTGCAATGCAAAATTACAGGAAGATGGAATGTCTGTAAGAAATCTGATCCGTCAGTCAAATGTGAAATTAATCTGTACTACAGATGATCCGGTAGATTCACTGGAATGGCATAAAAAACTGGCAGAGGATGATACTTTTGAAGTTCAGGTACTTCCAGCATGGCGTCCGGATAAAGCTATGAATCTGGAAAAACCAGAATATGCAGATTATATGAAAACTCTTTCAGAAGTAAGCGGAATCGAAGTAAAAGATTTTGCAACTATGAAGGAAGCTATTTTGAACAGAATGGATTTCTTTGCTTCTATGGGCTGCTCTGTATCAGACCATGCGTTGGAGTATGTAATGTATGCACCTGCTACAGAAGAGGAAGTTGATGCGATTTTCAAAAAAGCATTGGCAGGTGAAAGCATCACAAGAGAAGAAGAAATGAAATTTAAGATGGCATTTATGCAGTTTGTTGCAAGAGCTTATCATAAGAGAAATTGGGTAATGCAGATTCATTATGGATGTAAACGTGATAATAATGCGTTGATGTATGCAAAACTTGGACCGGATACAGGATTTGATTGTATTAACAATTATGCTCCAAGTGCACAGACAGCGGATTTCCTGAACTCTTTGATCGCAACAGATGAACTTCCGAAGACAATCTTGTATTCGTTGAATCCTTGTGACAATGAAGCAATTGGAACAATTCTTGGATGTTTCCAGGGAACAGAGGCAGCAGGAAAGATCCAGCAGGGAAGTGCATGGTGGTTCAACGATCACAAGACAGGTATGATTGCTCAGATGACATCCCTTGCAAACCTGGGACTTTTGTCTAACTTTGTAGGAATGCTTACAGATTCAAGAAGTTTCTTGTCTTACACAAGACATGAGTATTTCAGAAGAATTCTCTGCGAACTGATTGGAGGATGGGTTGAGAACGGAGAATATCCGGCAGATTATAAAGTGCTTGAGCAGATTGTAAAAGGAATTTCTTATAATAATGCAGTCAAATATTTCGGATTTGATATTTCTGAATAATTAAATTATAATAAATTTTAAACGTGGTATTTTGTGTTTGTGAAAAATGCAAGATGCCACGTTTTTTATGTAAGAGGTTACATAAGTCGTAATGGAAAAGAAATGCTATATTTAGTTCAATATTTGCCTAGAAAAACGAAAAACAGGGAAATATATTCAAAAAAACGGCGAAAAAATTGTATAAAATGAAGTACAACAAAGGATTGACTTATTTTTAACACACCTTTATAATAAATAATTGTAAGGGCTTACACGAAGGAATTATCAAGAGAACATGAGGAGATATGATTATGAAGAAGACACGTAAAATCACACCGGTTACGCGTTTCGCCTATGGAACAGGTAACCTTCTGGGAAGCGGAGCACTGGCAATCAGCGGTTCATGGCTTTTATTCTTTTACACAACATTTTGCCATCTGCCAATTGCACAGGCAACATTAATATTCTCGATAGCAACTTATTTGGACGTAATTATGAATCCATTGATGGGATTTATCTCAGACAGCTTTTATAAAACAAAGCTGGGACGCAGATTCGGAAGAAGAAGGTTTTTCATTTTGATCGGTATTCCGTTAATGTGTCTGTATCCGCTCCTGTGGGTAAAAGGAATGAACTTCTGGTATTATTTTTCAACATACATTATGTTTGAAATCGTATATACAGGTGTTATGATTCCATACAACACATTGCCGGTAGAGATGACAAATACATTTGAAGAGCGTACATACCTTGCAGGATCGAAAGCAATGTTTGGAAAGATTGCAAACTTCCTTGGAGCTGCTCTTCCTGGATTGTTTATTGGAATCTATGGACAGGATTCCCCGACACCATTCTTCTGTACAGGACTTTGCTATGGAGCAATCCTTGTAGTATCCATGATTTTACTTTACTTCAATACATGGGAACGTCCATGTGAAGAGGTTGAGGACGAGAGTGTTGCAAATATTGCAGAAGGATTTAAGAAGCTTTTCACAGATATTTTATCAACATTAAGAGTTCGTACTTTCCGTCATCATCTTGGAATGTATTTGTTCGGATTCGGAGCTGAATGGCTCTTTACAGCAACATTTACTTACTATGTAGTTTATGTTCTGGCACAGCCTTCTACATTCGTATCAGAAATGAACAGTATCAGTAGTATTCTTCAGCTGATCTCAACAATGCTTTTTGTTGGAATCGTAGCGAAGAAAGGATTCAAGAAACCATTTATCTGGGCACTGAGCGTTGTAATCGCAGCAATCCTTGGATATATCGCAGTTGCATTTATTCATGTGCCGAACCTGTCAGTGGTAATGATTGTGATCGTAGTTGTATTTGGTCTTGGAACAGGTGGTGTTTACTACATTCCTTGGACATCATATACATTTATGGCAGATGTAGATGAGGTTGTAACAAATCGTCGTCGTGAAGGAATCTATGCCGGAGCTATGACAATGGCAGGAAAACTTCTTCGTGCAAGTATTGTATCAATCCTTGGATTTACACTTGCAGCATTCGGATTCAAAGAAGGTGTTTCTGTACAGCCGCAATCAGCACAGAATGCGATCATCGGAGTAATGTTGATTGGATGTTGCGGACTTGCATTACTTGGTATTGTATTCTCCTTCAAAATGAAGCTGACACAGGATACACACAAGATTGTTATTGCAGAGCTTGAGCGTGTACATGGAGGCGGAAAAATGGAAGATGTTGATCCAGAAGTAAAGAAAGTGCTGGAACAGCTTACAGGTGTGCCATATGAACACTGCTTTGGAAATAATAATATCGGTTATAAACCAAAAAAAATGAAATTAGATAATTCAGTTAGTGTAGGTTAATAGAAAAAGAGAGCAGCCGCTTGGGACGATTGGAAAATCGTGAAGTGGCTGCTCTCTTTTTTAAAAGTTCTTCAAAAAATTCATAGCTTCAATTGCATTTTCAGGAGTCGTATTTTCCATTGTTACATGCAGGTAAGGCTTGTGCTCTTTGAGCCAGTGAAGAATCTCACTGTAGTCGAGGTTTCCGGTACTTCCCGGTGCACAGGCAATCAGTTCATTTCCATCTACAGTGTAGTCCTTTGCATGAAGGAGTACGATATCATTTCCATTTAATTCTAGCATTTCATGAAAGAGTTCTTTCTGCTTAATATGATTGCATTTGGCAAGCATATTTACCGGGTCAAAGATAATCTGGAGATGATCTCTTCCAAGTGTATCAAGTGCGATTCTGGTACGCTGTGGATTGTAAATGATGTGTCTCCATACAGGTTCAATCGCGATTGTGATTCCGTAAGATGCGGCATAGTCTACAACTTGTTTCAGATTCTTCATGAAGAAAGCAAATGCCTCTTCTTCATGACATTGTGGACAGTAGGCATATTCTGTATTTGGTGCGCCTGTTTCTGTTCCGACAAGAGGAGCGCCGAGCCATGCGGCAAAGCGGATATTTGCTTTATATTCTTCGATGATTTCATTTAATCTAACAGGGTCTGGATTAGCAAGATTCAGGTAACATCCATATACAGCAATATCAATTCCGTTTTCATTGAACTTACGGCGCAGATGAGCTGCCAGCCCCGGAGTAAGACCATGGCGGTCAATGTGATATTCGGAATAAATTAATTTGGAAGCAAGATGAGCACAGGTAAATCCTTTTTCTTTTGCAAGGACAAGTCGTTCTTCAAGAGAAACAGGCTCCATATCATGGAGCCTGATCCCTATTTGAAGATTTGAAGTAGTTGAACTTTTCATATCTCTAAATAGGCCTTTCTATAGTTATTTCTTTTATAAGTATTTGCAGTTCTATTATTTCTTATTGCGAAGCAGAATCTCTGTGTAAGCGAGAATCAGTGGCGCTACGCCTTTCGCATCATTTTTAACAATAGGTTCGCGCATATAGTACTCAAATGTACCTTCGCGCATATCGATATTACCAAGACCGGCAACCAGACAGATGTTGTCGAGCTGAAGTACGCCATCTTTCTCGTTAAGAAAGTTCTCGCAGATTCCGTAAAATGCTTTTTCACCGTATGCGAAATATTTCTCATCTAAAAGTCCGAGGCGAACCCCTTTCATGATCGCATATGCGAAGATTGCAGAACCGGATGTCTCAAGATAGTTTGGCTTGATTCCGCCAAGGTTGATAACCTGATACCACATACCGGATTCTTCATCCTGATATGGGAGCATAGCATCAATCAGTTCGCAGAACATATCTTTCAATTCATCACGTTCTGCACTCATTGATTCTGGCATGATCTCCCATGTGTCGGCGATAGCCATGGCAAACCATCCTTCGGCACGAAGCCAGAAATTGCTGGAGAGACCGGTTACTTTGTCGCACCAGAACATTTTGCGGGATGAGTCATATGCATGATAATAGAGACCATTTTTCTCACAGCGCATCAATTCTCTTACTGTCTGGAACTGCTTGAAGCTGTCCTGGCAGGCATTTCCACCGCAGAAGCTTAGTTCATACTGCATGTAGAAAGGTTGAGCCATGTATAATCCATCAAGCCAGATCTGGTCAGGGTAAATTTCTTTGTGCCAGAAGTTTCCTTCTTTTGTTCGTGGCTGTCCCTGAAGCTGAGAATAGATGGTATCCATTGCTTTGCGGTACTTCTCTTTGTGAGTGAGATCATACAGACGGTAAAGTGTCTTTCCGGCATTTACATTGTCCAGATTATATTCTTCTGGATCATAGTACTTAATCGTTCCGTCTTCGTTTACAAAGTAGTCAATAAATTCATCTGCAAAGTTCAGGTAACGTGCATCTTCTGTGATATCATAGATAGTGAGAAGAGCTTTGATCATACATCCGTCGATATAATTCCATGTGTTTGGTTTTCCGGCACGAATTTTTTCAATATTCCATGCAGGCTCCTGTGGTGTACTGTTCTCAATTAACTGAGTAATATAATTATCTAAGATTTTCATGAATGTTTCCTCCGTGAATGAAATAAAATGTAAGGGCTAACACACGCGGATAAACACCTAGATATTAGGTTACGATATTTATTATAACATAAATAAAAGAAATTAATATTAGTGAAAATACATAAGAAATACGAGGAGTTTTTGTGCCTATTGCATGATTGACAAAAAAATATGTGAATGTTACTATTGGAATAAAATGTAAGCCCTTACATAGAAAAGGAGAACAGTATGGAAATAAAAGTGATTTGGAAAGTGGCTTGTGCCGCAGCAATTGAATGTGTGGGACAGGGAATTTTTGAAATGGAAGAACCTGTTGAAATCTATGTAAATAATGAATTTTATAAAAAAACAGACCGAGTAGTTTCAATTATCTATGATTTAAAACCAGAGACCGAGTATGAGATTTGTGTAAAAAAAGGAAATGAAAGTGCTAAAGTTTCTTTTAAAACAGAGGAAGAAAAATTTGTTTACGATGTAAAAACATTTGGAGCAAAAGGCGATGGACAGCAGGATGATACAAAGTATATCCAGGCGGCAATTCTTTCCTGTGTATCAGGTGGAAGAGTTGTGATACCGGAAGGTGTATACAAAGTAACAAGTCTGTTTCTGAAAGATAATATGACACTTGAGTTGAAAAAAGGGGCAGTACTGTCAGCAGATACAGAAAGAGAACATTTCCCAATACTTAAAAGTACAGTGCATAAGGAAGATGGAAGCGGAGAATTTATTCTTGGAACATGGGAAGGCGATGCAATGGACATGTTTGCAGGAATTATTACCGGAATCGGAGTAAAGAATGTAACAATTTGCGGAGAAGGAGTTCTCGATGGTAATGCAAGTTATGAAAACTGGTGGTACGAAGCAAAGAAAATACGTGGTGCAGCCAGACCACGTATGATATTTTTAAATCAATGTGAAAATATTTGTATAGCAGGAATTACTGTGCAAAATAGTCCGAGCTGGAATATTCATCCATTTTTCTCTAAACATTTAAAATTTATCGGAATTTCCGTTCTTGGACCAAAAGACTCCCCAAATACGGATGGGCTTGATCCTGAGGCATGTGATGATGTAGAAATCACAGGATGTTATTTCTCTGTAGGAGATGACTGTATTGCAGTGAAATCCGGCAAGATATCAATCGGAGCAAAATATAAAGTACCATCATCTAATCTGATGATTCGTCAATGTTGTATGAGAGATGGCCATGGTTCTATTACACTTGGAAGTGAGATGGCCGGAGGTGTAAAAAATCTGACAGCGAAAGAGTGCTGTTTCTATCACACAGACAGAGGACTGCGAGTTAAGACAAGAAGAGGAAGAGGAAAGGATGCAGTCATCGATGGAATCATATTTGAAGATATAAAGATGGATTCGGTTATGACACCATTTGTTGTAAACAGTTTCTATTTCTGCGATCCGGACGGACATACAGACTATGTTCAGTGTAAAGAACCGCTTCCGGTAGATGACAGAACACCTGCAGTGAAGTCTTTATGCTTTAGAAATATCCAGGCAGATAACTGCCATGTGGCAGGTGCATTTTTCTACGGACTTCCGGAGCAGAAGATTGATTATCTTGAGATGAAGCATGTAAGGGTGAATTATGATGCCGAGGCAAGATCAGGACAGCCTGCAATGATGGATGGAATTCCGGAAAAAATCTGTAAAATGGGAATCTTTGCAAGAAATGTTGACAGGCTTGTACTTGAAGATGTTGAGGTGAGCGGTCAGTCCGGAAAAGAAATTGATATAGATGGAATTAATTCTTGTATAAAAGACGGCACAGAGTTGAAATAACGGAAAAAGTGCGTTAAAATTTATTAGTGGTGTCTACTTTAAAAGATAAGAATGTTGCGACGTTTACATATGAGGATACCATTTACGGATGACAGAAAATAGAAAGAGAGGACACGGCAATTAATATATATGATATAGCAAAACTTTCAGGTGTATCCATTGCGACCGTATCCAGAGTGGTAAATGGAAGTCCGAGAGTCAGCGAAAAAACAAAACAAAAAGTATTGGCTGTAATGAAGGAAAATGATTATACTCCAAATGTTTTTGCAAGAGGACTAGGTCTTGATTCGATGAAAACAGTGGGAATTATTTGTCCGAATATTGCAGATAGTTATATGGCGAAAGCGGTTGCGTATCTTGAGAGCAGTTTACATAGTTATGGATATGACTGTATTTTAGGATGCAGCGGTTTTGGTCAGGAAGAAAAACAAAATTATGTGAATATGCTTTTGTCAAAGAGAATTGATACTCTGGTACTTGTCGGTTCTACTTATGCAGGAAATGGAAAAGATGAGTATGATACGGATTATATCCGGGAAGCAGCAGAAAAAACGCCTGTTTTTATGATTAATGGGCGTGTCAGAGGAGACAATATATATTGTGCATGTGCAGATGATTGTCAGGCAACTTATGAGGTGACAAAGGCTTTGATCCGACGTGGGCGCAAGAGAATATTGTTTATGTATGATTCGGATTCATTTAGTGGAAGAAAGAAAAGAGAAGGGTACGAAGCAGCATTGGCGGAAGCAAATTATCCGGTAAGAGGTGAGCTTAAGTTCCGCACAAAGAATGATATTGAGTATACGAAAAACTTATTACTGGAATATAATAATCTTGAGTTTGACAGTGTTGTTGCAACGGATGATGCAATGGCAATCGGGGCAGTGAAATATGCGAAGGTAAAAGGATTATCAGTGCCGGAAGAACTCACAATCACAGGTTATAATAATTCGATCATGGCAATTAGCTGTGAGCCGGAATTGACATCGGTGGATAGTAAATTAGATATACTGTGTAAGACAACGGTAGATCATATGATTGGCCTTTTGGAGAAGCAGGAAGAGATTGAGAAAAATGTGGTTGTACCGTGCGAGATCGTGAAGCGGTGCACGACAGATTTTTAGAGAGATAAGCGGAAATCCTCGGTAATTCAATTACCTGGATGAAAGTGCAGGGAATTAAAGAAAAGAATGGTGAAGCGAAATCGAGAGTGTATGGAGATACATTCTCGATTTTTTCGTCTGACCTTTTGCTCCGGATATCTATAGATTAATGAGGAAAATCATGATAAGATAGAAGCACATGAAACGGACTGTATAGAAAAATGGAATCTGGTTCAGGAGAAGAATCAGCCGGTAGAAGATGAGGATGAAGACTGGTAAAATCAGAATAAAAAAATAATAGTAGGACAGGAGACAAAAATGGAAGAAAAATTTGAATTGGCATGTTTTCAGATTATTACATATGTAGGTACAGCAAGAACACATTTTATCAATGCAATCCAGTGTGCGAAAGAAGGAAAATATGATGAGGCAGCAGAGCTGATCAAACAAGGAGACGAAGCCTTTTTACTTGGACACAACGCTCATGCAGACCTTCTGACAATGGATGCAAATGGTGAAATTTCCAATGGATACATGCTTCTGATGCATGCAGAAGATCAGCTTATGAGTGCAGAGAGTTTCCGTATTCTCGCAGATGAATTCATTGCATTATATAAGAGAATTGATGTATCAGGCATCACATTATGAACTGGTTGCCAGATCATTACAAAGTACCGCTGTTTATTGTAGAAAATGGATTTGGAGCATATGATACTCTAGAAGAGGATGGAAGCATTCACGATCCATACCGCTTATCCAGACGAAAGAAAGATTCTTTCGAGTGGTATAAAGAAGTTATTTCAACCAATGGTGAAAACATCAATTAGTTGACAAGATGATTGTTAAAGAAGAGTGTCTATATCAAGGAACGATAAAAGGTTCTGATATAGACACTTTTGGTCTACTGATTGGTAATCTGTCCATCCTTCATCAATATAAGTTTTCCATCGAGGCTTGTTGCCTCTTCATAGTTGTTGGTGACATAAAGCACAGTCAGATTTAGTTCTTTATTGATTCTCTGAATATCCTGCAGCATATCAGCACGAAGTTCGTCGCTGCCGTGAGCGAAATCTTCATCTACAAGTAAAACTTTTGGATGGCAGACAGTGGCACGACAAAGTGCAATCTTTTGCTTTTGAGCATCTGTTAATTCTGTTACTTTTTTATTTAAAACATCTTCAATACCAAAAAATTTCACAGCGGTTTTTACGCGTGTATCAATGACATTGCGAGGCATATTACGAAGTTTTAAGCCAAGTGCAATATTTTCATAAGCACTTAAGTAGCCGTAAAGACGATAATTTTGGAATGCCATTGCAAGTTTACGATCTCTAGGCAAAATATCATTTAATAATTCATCACCGAGATAGATTTGGCCGGAAGAGGTATCTTCCAGACCTCCGATCATACGCAGGATGGTGGATTTTCCGCATCCGCTTGGACCATGAAATGTTACAAATTCGCCGTCTTCAATTGTAAGAGAAACATCCTTGACGGACACAAAACCATTCGGATATATTTTATTTAAATTTTTTAGAGTAATACTTGCCATAAGGATTACCTCCCCAGTTAAAATAAATTTATTACCACATTAAATTTCGACCTGCAGTAATATAGAAAATGAGTAAAAACACTTGCATTTGATAGCTTTATTCTACTACAATCATGTAAGGAAGACAATTATGGAGTCTATATAAAAAATGAAAATTTGATTAACCAGGGGACTGCTTACAGAAAATTGGTAAATCGAGAGATACAAAAGAATGAACGAAGGGAAAGAGGTAACGATGTTATACGATGAGATTATAAATATTGTGACACTTGCAGGGGAGATGATTTTACAGGCGCATGAAGAAGAATTGACGATATATGATAAAGCCGGAATTTCTAATTTTGTGACAAAGCATGATAAAGATGTACAGTCTTATTTGATCCGCAATTTAAGAATTATTCTTCCAGAAGCAAATTTCCTTGCAGAGGAAGATGGAATCCAGCAGGAATTAGGAGATGGATATTGTTTTATTATTGACCCGATAGATGGCACAACTAATTTTATTTTTGACTATAAGCATAGCTGTATTTCGGTAGGGCTGACATACCATGGGAAGATGCAGTTTGGTTGCGTATACAATCCATATACAAGAGAAATGTATACCGCAGTCAAGGGGGAAGGTGCGAAGTTAAATGGTCGAGAAATCCACAGTTCGGATAAAGGACTTTCCGAGAATCTTGCAGCTTTCGGCTGTGCTCGTTATCAGACCGAGGACACAGACAGAATATTTGATTATGCAAAGAAATTGTACTTAAACAGCCTTGGAATCCGAGAAGGGGGTTCAGCGGCACTTGATATTTGCAGGGTTGCTTCAGGAGCAAACGGGGTATATGTAGAATTAATGTTGCAGCCGTGGGATTATGCGGCGGCATCGTTGATCGTAATGGAAGCAGGCGGATTTATATCTACGGCAGAAGGTGGTTTGATTTCTTTGGAACAGCCAAGTTCGATTCTGGCAGCAGGACGCACATGCTGGAAAGAAGCGATGAAGTTGTTAAATTAAGGGGCAAGATGTTTTTAGCGCAGGCCATGGAATGTTGGAATTGGAGCGAAATAAAACACCGTAGAATATTGACTCTATAAAAAAACAGTCTCATTTCCGCGGTGTTTTATTTTTTGAAATTATTTTTTCTTTACAATACATCTTTTTTTGAAAAACGAAATTCCGAAACAAAGAACTTCATCATAATCATCTTCATATTCTTTAGCATATAGTTTTGTATCAATTTGCTGAAGAGCTTTTTCGCAATCTTTTGACATGTCTTCCAGTTTTTTTGAATATTTTACTTCAAAAACGGCAACGCGGCCTTCTGATGAGTCATAAACAATTACATCACTTCTGCCTTCTCCGTGTTCTCTGTTTGATTCTACCATATATCCGGCACCGGTAAAAATTCCTGCTAAAAATGCATGATAAAAGTCTTCTTTATAATCATGATAACTAATGGTTTTACGAAGAAGCTTTGTCATTTCTGTTGTAATTGTTTCGCTGTCTCCATACCATATGGCATCAAAAAGAGCCTTTCGATTCCATATTTTAGCGTTGTCATCAAACCAATTGATGACAGTCGTTTCAAAAATTTCTTTGATTTCAGCATTCGGGATGATAAGTGCAGTATACTTTTCGGGTAATGGTGCTTTCAGATTTTCCTCTCTTACCTTTGTAAGATATCCTGTCAGATATAGAATACTCCACAAATTTTCTTCCGATGAATGTAAATAATCATAAGTCAGACTCTCATCTACACGCTGTACAATGTAGTCACCCTCTAGCAGGACTTCCAGTTTCTTAGTGATGCTACTGCCGGCATAGTCTATAAAAGAACGGATAATTGCATTATCACTGGTATTCTTCCAATAACTTTCCGGTTTTGCATTGGGATTTTGAAGAAGTTCACGCATATAGTTCATGACATCCCATGGACAATATACATCAGCTTCTCCAAAATGATATCCGTCATACCAGTCTTTCATTATTTCAGTTTTTTCCGTTGCCTTTGCATCTTTAAGAAGCTTATCAATATCTTTTTGGGTAAATCCAAAATATTCATCTAGTCTTGAAGATGTTATACTATCCGTAACTAAATTATTAGTTCCGGTAAATACACTTTCCTTGGCAATCTTTAAGCATCCTGTGATAAATGCAAATCGGAGAGATTCATTATCTTTTAAAACTGTGCTCAAAAGAACTTTCATAATGTCGAGCATTTCCTGATAATAGCCCTTATCACTTGCTTTTGCAATTGGTACATCATATTCGTCCAGAAGTAAAACAACTTGTTTCTGATGATAAATTTGCAGCAGTCTTGTCAATGTACTAAGTGCCTGACTGATTTGTGTTTTATTTGCCGTTCCTGATTTTACTGCACGAAAAATCGTCTTGTCATCCTCATCAATATCCGAACATTCTAATAAATATGTGTGTTTTTTATATAAATTAGATATCTGTGCAACAAGTCTGTTGTATGCATCTTCAAAATTTAATCCGTCAACATCCTTAAAGGAAAAGAAAACAGTAGGCCATTGATTCATCCACGCTTCACATAAATCACGATTCTTTGATATTTCCAGCCCTGCAAATAATGAACTACTGTCTTTACGAATGTCAAAAAATGCTGCCAACATACTCATTCCAAGTGTTTTTCCAAAACGACGTGGTCGGGTGATTAATGTTACTTTCGTTGCTGTTGTTTTCAGTAATTCTTCTATTAATCCTGATTTGTCTATAAAGTAATAATTTTTCTGTCGTATTTCCGAAAAATCTGAAACTCCAACCGGAATATTTAATGCTGTCATGAAATCATCACCATCCTCTATTGGCAAATTAAAAATTTATATATTTATGTTCAATATGTACCTATCATAGCATGGCGATTATGGTTTTACAAGCAGTCAATATTGTTGAAAAATGGTATGAAAAAATATAAGAATATAGGGCTTATCCAATCCATAAGATAAAAATAACTCTATAGTCTGCGGTGTTTTTATGTCTTTTTTTAATGGAATACAAGAAAATAAAATAGAGAAAGGAAAAAAGAACGTTAATTATATAACAGCTCGAAAAATAAGAGTATTTTCAGTAATTGCCGGCACAATCGGAATCCTGTTATTATCCGGCTGTCAATCAGAAACTTCTGCAGGGCAGAATCGACAATTCCGTCAATTTACGAAGCAGCTGTTTTGCCAGGAGTTGTCGTCAAATACGATAAGTTTACATTACACATTGAAAAATCCGAAAGAGTATGATATTCGGGAAAATGAAGTAACTTTTGGGACATTTCCGACAGATAATAAAAATCTACTTGCATCGGTGGAAAACTTAGAAGAAGTGTTGAAAACTTTTGACTACAACAAGCTTTCGGTGGAAAACTCTTTAACTTATGATGTTTTGAAATGCTATTTAAATATGACCGAGCGTGATGCGGATTATATTTTATATGACGAGCCTATGGGATTGGTCAGCGGCGTGCAGACACAGTTGCCGCTTATCTTATCGGAATATCCGTTTTATGAGCAGTCGGATGTGGATACATATTTACAGTTAATGAAAACAACACCGGAGTATTTTGCGTCTTTGCTAAAGTTCGAGCAGAAAAAATCAAAGGCTGGCTTATTTATGTCGGATAAAATGGCAGAGCAGGTAATCGAGCAGTGTAAGGCATTTCGAGATATGGGAGAAAATAATTATTTGTATTCTACATTTGCCGAGCGTGTTCAGACAGTAACTTCTCTTTCGGATAAACAAAAGAGTGACTACATACAGAAAAATGCAAGAATGATGAAGGCATATGTACTTCCGGCATATGACAATCTGATTTGTGCGATAGAAAAATTAAAAGGAAGTGGAAAAAATGAACAGGGCTTGTGTTATTTGCCAAAGGGAAAAGATTACTATGAACAGGTAGTTGAGGCTTCAACCGGTTCAACGCGTTCAGTGGAGGAAATCCGGGATATGACGAGGAGGCAAATGACGGAAGATTTGGAAGCAATGGAGCGCGTGATGAAGATTTCCGAAAAAGAAGTCAATGCGTCTATTCCACAGAATCCGACTTCTATCTTGCAGGATCTTCAGACGAAAATATCGACCAGCTTTCCAAAACTTCCGGATACAACTTATGAGGTTAAATATGTTCCGAAAGCAATGCAGGAGCACTTAAGTCCGGCATTTTATATGATACCTGCAATTGATGCGTATAATGAAAATGTTATTTATGTAAATGAAGCACAGATAGGAAATACAATGGCTTTGTTTACGACATTGGCACACGAAGGGTATCCGGGACATTTATATCAGACAGTTTATTTTGCAAATACAAATCCTGATCCTATTCGTACAGTTTTAAATTTTGGCGGATATGTAGAAGGATGGGCAACTTATGCGGAAATGTGCAGTTATTATCTTGCACCATTGACAAAGGATCAGGCAACGTTGCTGCAGAAAAATAGTTCAATCGTATTAGGGCTTTATACGTTGGCAGATATCGGAATACATTATGATGGATGGAGCAGGGAAGATGCAGTTGCATTTTATAAAAAATATGGAATTGGCGATGAGGATAATGTAAATCGAATTTATGATCTGATATTGGGAAGCCCTGGAAATTATTTGAAATATTATGTGGGGTATGTGGAATTTCTGGAATTAAAAAAAGACTGGGTGAAAGAGTATGGAAGTCAGGCATCACAGAAAGAATTTCATAAAGCTGTGCTGGATATTGGGCCGGCACCATTTAAAGTGGTGGAAAAATACATTGGAAGAGAGCTCGATAAATGAATCGAATATGGGTGAGAAAAGGACATTTTTTAACCTCTAATAGACAATCTTGGCTAAATGCTGAAAATGGGGTGCATAAGACAGATTATGTGATACAATGTAGCCAGTTAATAATCTGTGAAAGGCGGTAATAACATGTTAGAAGAACTGAAAAAACGAGTATATGAGGCCAATATGCTTTTGCCAAAGTATAAATTGATTACATTTACATGGGGAAATGTAAGTGAGATAGATCCGGAGACAGGATATTTTGCAATCAAGCCAAGTGGAGTGGAGTATGATGAACTGACACCTGATGATATGGTTATCATGGATCTGGAAGGAAACAAAATTGAGGGAAAATACAATCCATCTTCCGATACTGCTACACATATCGAAATTTATAAAGGAATGCCGGATGTAAAAGGAATTGTGCATACACATTCGCCATGGGCAACAAGCTGGGCACAGGCAGGAAGAGGAATTCCTTGTTATGGAACAACACATGCTGACTATATGTATGGAGAAATCCCATGTGTTCGAAATCTGACAAAGGAAGAAATCGAAGAAGCTTATGAGAAGAATACAGGAGTTCTGATCGTAGATCATTTTAAAGATACAGAATATATGGCAATGCCGGCAGTATTGTGCAAGAACCATGGAACATTTACATGGGGCAAAGATGCGAAAGATGCAGTGCACAATGCAGTTGTATTGGAAGAAGTTGCGAAGATGGCAGCCAGAACAGAGATGCTGAATCCGCAGGTACAGCCGGCTCCACAGGAATTACAGGATAAGCATTATTATCGTAAGCATGGGGCGAATGCTTACTATGGACAGCAATAGGTAAAATTGCTATTTAGTTCATTAAGTTGGATAAGCGTCCCTGAGAAAAATATTGGATATG
>OIZF01001082.1_pt1 | contig 16807 bp, 25 predicted proteins | sample 1588471 | NCBI WGS metagenome assembly OIZF01 (sample SAMN03283279) | human gut metagenome | biome: human-associated habitat; material: feces | host: Homo sapiens | place: Peru | collected 2012
TAAAAGCAGAAGAGAATGTTCGTGCTCGTTCATTATCTCAGTTTGTGAAAGACAACATTGGATTGAAGGGCCTTCGTATTTCGATGAAAGGATATGTTGACCAAGAATGGATGGAGAACATACCATTGGTTGGCATTGATGCTTACTTTGAATAAAGCAATTGTATCGTTAAGGAATGATGATGCGGAACGTGGTGATGCCCTGCGCTTTGTCTTGATGTAGCGAAAGGCTGCCTCCGCTTACTCGCATGATTTGGCGGGATAGGGAGAGACCGATGCCGCTTCCTTCGGGTTTTGTGGTGAAGAAAGGAATGAAGATGTGGGAGGCTACATCATCGGGGATTAGACCGGCGTTGTTGCTTACGTCGATGATGATGGCTTCCTGCTCATTGGTGTAGGCATGAAGACGGATGGATGCTTTGGTTTTAGGCTCGGATTGTAAGCCATTAAAGGCTTCTACGGCGTTCTTCAAAAGATTTGTCACTACGTGCGAGATAAGGCTCTCGTCGGCATAAGCCAACAAGTCCTTTGGCGTTACTTCTATTTCCACTTCATGATTGCAAAGCATTGCCATACGTTCGAGGAACGGCTCCACATAGAAGAGGGCGGGTTGAGGCTGGGGCACATGAGTAAAACGGCGATAGTTGTTGACGAATGCCAAGAGTTCGGTTCCGGTTTTATGTATGGTTTCCAAGCCTTGCTTCAATTTTGCTTGCTCTGCTGACAGCAATTCTACAGAAAAGTTGTTTGGAGAATTGAAATCTGCGGATGCACTATCTGCAGAAGGCAGTTCTTGACTCCCCAATTCTTTCAGTAGGGTCTCGCTGAGTGAAGTGACAGGTGTGATAGTGTTCATGATTTCATGAGTGAGCACACGAATCAACTTAATCCATGAGTCAACTTCTTGATTGCTAAGTTCATGACTTACGTCGCTCAGGGCAATGATGCGCACATGCTTGTCCTTTAGCATGGCTTGCGTTTCGTGCTTAGCCAGATGTTCATCCTTTAGTTTCCCTTTTACTTGGTTCATGTGTGTGAGCACATCGGTGTCAAGCAATCGAAGAGCGGCTTGGTTGTGCTGCAAGATATTGTCGTGGCTGTCTACCACCATTATGCCAGTGTCCACAGCATTCAATATCTGCTCGTAATATTTCTCTCGCTCCATCTGCTCTTCCCGTGTATGCTGCAGGAAGAACTTGATGCGGTTGAGGGATTGGTGCAGAATCTTATCTTCCTTGTTCCCCCTTTCTGTGGGAAAGTTGAATGAGAAGTCACCATTGTCGATAGCATCAAAAAGGAAACTCACCTTCTTGATGTTGCGGCGATAGTGGCGGTAGAGGCGAATATAGCCCACCACTGCCACAAGCAAAAGCACAATTATAATAACCTTATTAATATCCATAAGTATGTGGGCATATTTATCTTTATATATGAGTGGCAATCTGTAGGAGGATATGGCATCCCTGCCATATCCACTCTGTCATGATTGTTCATCCGATTTAGTGGGTATGGCAAGGATGCCATACCCTCCTACTATATGTAAAGATAATTCTGAACTGTTACTTATTAGGGTTCTTGCGGTCCTAAAGATAGGACGGGCAATATTGATTAGAGGTCTACGCTCTGGCTGCGCTTAGCCCAGTCAAGGATCTTAACCTCTACGTTGATGTACTGATCGTTCTCGTCGTCTGGAACAGTAGGCTTAACCTCAGGGATGTCAGGATAGCCAGGACCACTAACGCTACTTACAGAAAGCTCGTACCAGTTGTTGCGGAGCACACCATAGCGACCGAGCCAATCGATATTACTACTATTATAAACAGCATCACCGGGATTCCAAGGAGTAAGATTACCGAAGTGCTTTACACGTGCGATGTAGTAAGAAACACCACTTTCGAAAGTAGACAAACCAACTGCTGCGTCTGTTGTTGTAGCTTTCTTGAAGCCGAGCTTTGCATTTATTTTTAAAGCATCACCATCTGAAATATTTACTGAGTTATGCTGTACATTTGCAGCAGCAACAAGATGAACACCTGCCTTTGTCAAGTTGTTTGCAGGAGCGGCAAGTGTTACAGTAACCTTTGCTTCATCTGTCTCACGAAGTACCTCCATAGCCTTTGCCTTGATCTGAGCCTCTACCTTAGCAGCATTCCACAACTGAGAGCTGTTACCCATCTTGTAGAAAGTATCTCCAGCTGTAAAACCATCAGGTGTGTACGTAGCAGAGAACAAAACTCGTGTTGTCTGACCCTGCACCATATGATCAATGTCGAAGGTATTCTCAAGGCAATACTGTGGCTTCTTGGCATCTTCACCTTTCTGAAAGAAAGCTGTCGTTGCCATTGTAAACTCACCTTTGCAAGCAACTACAGAACTGAAAGCATTACTGTAGTTTGGATCAATACCCCAATATACACGGTTGAACTCATCAAGAGTTGAATCAAAGAAACGATTAACATTTGCACTATGTTTAAGACCAGGAGTAACACCTGTCTTCCAAATATCGGCATAAGAATCTGTCAATCCTTCAGTTACATGAACAGGGAATGTCTTGGTATTTGTAACGTCAAGAGTCCAACCAGTAATGTCAACCTTGTCATCTTTATAGTTGCCAGCAAGGATGTCAACATGCTTTTTTGAACCTTCAGCAAGAGAGACCTTAGCCAGACCACGCTCTACATATACTGTAGTAGCTGTAGAGTTCTCAGCCTGCTGCTTAGAAGCATAGATAGCAGAAATTTTTACGAGAGTTTGAGGTTCACCATTTGCAACATACTTAGGAGCGTTTGCCATAAAGAAACCATTGTCATGATTCAAATAGTTGGCAGGAGTTGCATTACCAGCATCCTTACTCCAATCAGAGAATGATTGATTATCAACCGGATATTTTATCTTGGCAGTAGAAGCACCTGCATTATAATTGTTGTTGAGAAGAATCAGAGCATAATAATCTTCACTACCCACAGAAGCTTTATTAAGTTTAGCAGTCATCTTGGCAGTAGTGGTAATACCACCATTTGCAGGATCTTTCTTTGTCCAAGGCTCCATATTACCAAGATCCACTGCCTCTTGGTATCTGTAGACATCTTTACCACTTTCTGTAACTTTCTTGAAAACAAGAAGAGTAGCATCGTTTACAGCATACTCGTTTGCATTACCGCCATTAAATGAAGGCTCACCTTCAGTAGCACGAGTACCGCTTGTTGTCGGCAGATTAATCTTGAATGAAGCATAAGCCTCACCAGTCTTGTCTGCACCATCGTTAGCATTAGGATTAAGGTTGTCGTTGCTTGAACAACCTACCAAGGCTGTAGCCATAACAGCCATTCCGAATAGATTTTTAACATTCTTCATAATAAAAAAGAATTTAGTGAATATAATTGTTTAACTTAAAAATTTGAGCGTAAGGGGGTTGGGAAGGATGCTTTTGGTGGCACCCTACCCTATTTTTCTATAGATAATTTTTCTGATTGTATTATTTGGCGTTGGCTATGCGCTGTGCGTTAGCCTTTGCGTCCTCCGAACCAGCGGCGGCAGCATCGGCAAACAGCTGGCGAGCCAACTGATAGTCTTTTTTCATTACAGCCAAAGCACCACGTGCGTTAAGAGCGGCAGCCGAGTTGTCGGCCTTTTGCAGATGCTTCTCTGCCGACGCGATGTCGCGGCGTTGAAGGTCGGCACATGCGGCATTAAGGTTGGCAGTTGGGTCGTCGGGGAACATGCGCACGGCAATATCGAACACCTCGTTAAATTCTGCCGAGCCCGGCTCCATTGTCTGTGCCACCAGGAACATCTCCTGTAGCGACAGCTGCTGCGGACGGGTCTTAAGTATCTGTTTGGCTTCCTCAACCGAGAAAGGCCTTACCGTATAGCTCACGGTGTAGTCGCTATGGCGCAAGCGCGGATAGATGTCGCTCATTATCACGGCATAGTCGTGCGGATAAAGCTGGCGTATGCGCTTGTCCTTGTCGTCGGGCGCAAGGCTCGAGTTCGAAATCTTTATTATCTCCTCCTTATTAGCCAAGTTAGACTGCTGCACCTTGCGGCGGAATCCGTTCCAGTCCTCAGGTGTAGAGTTTGAACTGAACAGCTTGGCGTTGATAGGATAAAGATTTGCCACATAATTCTTTAGCGAAGCGGCACGCTCGCGAGCCAATCGCTCGTTGTTGGCGTAAGGACCGTCGGGCGAGGCAAAACCATGAATGTTTATGCCCGTAATCTGCACGTTCTTGTCCTCGCGCACAAGGTCGATGGTCTTTGTAATCTTTGCCAATTCGCGTGAGTTGTCGAACAGGTCTACCACGATGTCGGTCTTGTTAACGCGGAAGCTTAGGTAAGCCTCGCCTTTCTCGGCGCGTTGCTTGCGTGCCTCGGCAGCCGGCTTAACAAATGCAAGGGCTGGCATCCAAGCGCCAAGGTTGTCGATAGTGGTGATAAGCGTGCGGTCCTGATTCTTAAGGTCGCCACATCCGCAAAGGTCTTGTGCGGCAAGCACCTGCAGCTGGTCGGCCTCAACTGGGCGCATGCGCTCTACCGACTGGCTGTAGATAATGCTCTGCTCGGTACCATTCTTGCGCAACACAACGATGGGCTGCTCGCCCTCCATGTTCTTGGCGTCGAGTTTGCCGGCACGCTGCATGCGAATCTGCTGCGAACGGCCGTTGATGATGATAGGCTGCAAAGCAGTAGTGTCGCCGTCGGCGGCAAGCAACGGAGTAAGTATAAGTTGCTGCTCGGCCTTGAGCTTAAGGTTGTTGAGGTTCAGTCTGAACGCAACATCCACCCGTTTGTTCTCTACATTAGTCTGCACGTTGTCAATAGTCACGGCACCCGAAGCAACGGTCTGCGCCATGGCAGAGCTGCAAGTGGCTGCTCCCATGAGACATGTCAGAAAAATGCGTGTCAATGAATTGGTCTTCATAACTCCTGGGTTTGTTATATTGTCTATTGAAGATTCTATACTTAGAGTTTTCTGTGTAAAGCCTCTGGTTTAAATCTTTTCTCTTAATTCTCTATATATTAGAATATGTAGGCAAAGCTTATTGCCGCCTTGGTAGGTCCCACATAGTTGCGGTGTGTGTCCTTAAGACACTTGGCGCAACGTCCGTAGAGCTTGTACGGACTGTAGGCGTAGCCCACACCAAGCGAAGCCTCGAGGTTCCAGTGTCGCGACAGCAACCATTGGTAGCCGTAAGTTACACCGGCTCCCACGTACCATCCCTCGTAGTGGCGTCCGCGTTTGGTCTTGGCCAGGGTGCCGAAGGGCAGGTCAACATTCTTGACGTTGTACTCGCCTACCAGGGCGTGCACACCAAAGAAGCTGCCTCCAAAGCGTTGGCAAGTCCACCAGCGATATTCGGGCTCTATGTTCCAAATGCGCACCCTCTTCTCTCCTGAGAAAGTCCACGGGTTGAGCGTGGCAAACACCTGTGCCGTCTGCTTCTCGGCTGTACCTATCTCCACACCGGCGTTGAGCGATGTTGTAGCCCAGCCCAAGAGATTGGTCTTCAATGCCACGTCCTGTGCCTTAACTGTGCCAGTCGTTGCAAGTAGCCCCATTGCCATTCCTAATATGTATGAATGCTTCATCGTTTTAGGCTTTTATTTTATCTAATTAATTATTACTATCGGTTTAAGTAAGATATGAATTCCATATTTAAAATGTCCATGTCACATTGTTGTTGTATGAGTCACATTTGTTGTAGTTTTGTGAGAATCAAATCTTATTTTGTCTTGTGCGTTTGCAAAATTATGACAAATTTTGATAAGCTGTATAAAAAAATATGAGAAAACCGTTACATTTCGCATGTAAACGTTTGCAGCAACAAAATTAGGGTACATTTCACACTAAACAATCCATAATTACCCCCCAATAGGGTTTTATGACAATAAATTACAAAATAAGACAATTAATGTATCATATATATACTATGAGATATTGATTTGTGTCAATCTGGTAAAAGAAGACAAGAGAACATGGTTTTTTGGAAGACATGAGAACAGAAGAACATGTTTTTTGGGGAGACATGAGAACAGAAGAACATGGTTTTGGGGAGACATGAGAACAAGAGAACATGGTTTTGGGGAAGACAAGAGAACAAGAGAACATGGTTTTTTGAAAGACAGGAGAACATGAGAACATGAGAAGAAGTGAAAAGGATTGCTTGAGCAAAACGAGAACAAGAGGTTTGGTTGGGCGTTGCCCAACACTCGTTGCTTGCGTATCCTCACTTAACTATTGGATTCTTCGTTCTTCACTCTTCGTTCTTCACTTAAACCATTGGATTCTTCACTTTTCACTTTTAACTTATAATATATGAACGCATACATTACTTTTATAAGACAAGGAAATGTTAAAAAATGAGCAATGAAATACAATTAAGGACTTTTTGTTTCTTGTTTATGAAACACAATGCCTAACTTTGCAATAAAAGAAAATGTATGGTACAAAATATCTTCCGACTTGTCTTAACAGACGAGGCACATAACTTTATAGAGAGCTTACCCGAAGCGGTATCCTACAAAATCTACTACAACATCAAGCGTGTTGCAGGTGGTGAGCGCAACAAAGAACTTTTCAAGAAATTAGAGAACTCGGAGATATGGGAATTTCGTACATTATACAACTGCTTATCGGTTGTTCGCCTTTTGGGATAAGGATAAAGACACATTGGTAATTGCCACTCACGGCATCATCAAAAAAACTCAAAAGACCCCAAGCAAGGAAATAGCGAAAGCAGAAGCAATAAGAAAAGAATATTTTAAAAATAAATAATTATGGCACAGATGAATCTAACCCCATTGGACGATGTGCTTGACAAGCACTTTGGAAAAGTAGGTACTCCTAAACGTGACGCTTTTGAAAGTGATGTAGATGAAGCATTGCACGCCTACCGTTTGGGAGAGGCCATCAAGAAGGCTCGTATAGAGCAGAACTTGACACAAGAACAACTTGGTGAGCGTATTGGTGTAAAAAGAGCTCAAATTTCCAGATTGGAGAGAGGCTATAGTATAACTATACCTACTATGCGCAGAGTTTTTAAGGCTCTCGGTGTGGTAAATGCAACGATCGATTTGGGAGTTGCCGGAAAAGTTGCTCTATGGTAATATGAACAAGATAACTATGCTTGGCACGGGCAACGCCACAGTATCCCACATTTACAACACTTGCTTTGTGATCTCCACCTCTACCACACAGCTGCTTGTCGACGCTGGCGGAGGCAACGGCATCCTTGCACAACTGCGCAAGGCTAACATCTCTATCGACTCGATTCACCACCTATTTGTAACCCACGCCCATACCGACCATATACTGGGCGTGATATGGATTGTGCGCATGGTGGCACAATGCAAGGGCTACGTGGGACGACTGCACGTCTACGGCAACGACAAGGTGATGAGCGTGGTGCGCACCATCATCGACATGGTTCTGGCTAAGAAACAGCTGGACAAGGTTGACGAGCGCGTGGTGTTCCACCAACTTACGGATGGCGAGGTGTTCGACGTGGGCGACATGAGACTCACTTGCTTCGACATCCACTCTAACAAGGAGAAACAGTTCGGTTTCCGCGCTATTCTGCCCCACTCCGTCTCGCTGGCGTGTCTGGGCGACGAGCCTTACAACCCCATAAACCGACCTTATGTGGAACACGCCGACTGGATGATGTGCGAGGCGTTCTGCCTATACGCTCAACGCGACACCTTTAAGCCTTACGAGAAATGCCACAGCACGGCTCTCGACGCGGGCAAGCTTGCCGCACAACTCGACATCAAGAACCTTATCCTCTATCACACCGAGGAGATGACTATCGATACGCGCAAACAAACTTACACCCAAGAGGCCGCTCAATTCTTTAAAGGCAGGATTGTTGTGCCGGATGATTTGGAGGAAATAGGAATTTAAGTGAAAAGTGAAAAGAGAAAAGTGAAAAGGGAAAAATCCAATGGTAAGGGAAGTGTAGGAGGACGCAAGCGGGTGGTAGACAGAAGAACATGGTTTGGGGAAAGACAGAAGAACAGGTTTTTTTGGGGAAAAGATGTTCTCATGTCTTAAAAACATGTTCTTATGTTCTCATGTCTTAAAAACATGTCCTTATGTTCTTATGTCTAAAAAACATGTCCTTATGTTCTTATGTCTTAAAAAACATGTCATTATGTCTTAAAACAACAATACACCTATGAATATAGAACACGTAAGAAACTATACTTTGTCGCTGAACGGGATTACTGAAGACCAACCGTTTGGCGACGACAACATTACCTTCCGCGTGGAGGGCAAGATTTTCTTGTGCCTATGGCTGGGCACGGGCAATTATAACGTGGACAACGACAACCTGAGATTTGCTTGCAAGCTGACACCCGAACGCAACGAGGAACTGCGCGAACTATACGAAAATATAACGCCCGCTTTCCATTGGAACAAGAAACATTGGAGCGACGTGTACTTCGAGCAAATGGAACCCGACTTTGTGATGGGGATTATAAGGGAATCGTATGGGGTTATTGTGGGGAAAATGAAGAAGAAATAGGTGGCATAGCTGCCTGCGCCGCAGCAAAAAATCCTTTGTAAATGGGAGATGCGTGAAGTTATCGGAAACATATGTAAAACATTTCCATATATATTTATAGTATATTACTTTTTCTTATTACCTTTAGTGAAATCATGATAGATGATTTTACACTCATGTTTTACTCGTTCGCTGCTTGACGCAAAGTATTAGACGAGCCGTTTGTTGAAAGGCTGTCGAGAAGGAAACGGTAGGCTTCCTTCATTGCTGTCAACTGACCTTGCAAATACTGAACCTTTTGGCTAAGGTCTTCGGTTGCCATTTGGTCATCTTCGGTTGACTCCTGTTTGGTAACAGGAGCATACTTTGTCTCGCCATAGAAGAAATCCATTTTTACGCCAAGTACATCACAGATACTCTCCAATGTGCCAGTTTTTATATCCTGTGCCTTTATTATTTGGCTAAAATTAGGTTGTGTCATTCCTAATTTGGCGGCAATGTCTTTCAACATATAGCCCTTGCCGATTAAGATTTTCTTTAATTCAAGTCCATCCATACCCTTATTTATGTTAATATTCCTTATATATTTAAGTGTTTTATTATATGCAATTAATAATTTTATTATCTTTGCACACGAAAGTTTAAGGATATTCTTTCGAAAGTTTATCCATTATCTTTGCAAAATTAATAAAAAAAGTAATATGACAAAAGAAAATCTTGAAATTTATCAGGAGGTTTTTCCAAAAAGCCAACTGAGAAGAATGAAGGTTGTTGATGAATATCTTAATACCTTCGGTGAAATGATTAAGAAAAAGGTTATTTCTCCAAATTGCGCTTTCGAAGCGTTGGCAAAGAAGTATGAGCTTACAAGAGTTGGTATAAGAGTTATGCTAACAAAGGCAGGTGTGTACAAAAGCAGCCAGGAGCCGCTTTATTATCCTACTGCCGAAGAACGAGCAGCCAAACCAACTTACTTCTTTGATATGAATAATCCTAATAATAATTATTATGGTACAGATAATATTGGATGAAGACCGTGGAGCTTATGAGGCTTTTATTGCCAAGCTAACGGATGCCCTTGCCCCGAAACTTGTGGCAATGATGAAGAAAACTCCACAGACCGTTTGTTCTCAAAGAGAGGCATACAGACGTTATGGAACTGGTAATGTGCGCAGATGGGTGAAAGAAGGCAGACTTAAACCATTTGCCAAACGACCAGGTAAGATAGAGTATAAAATATCGGATTTAAAGACACTCTTCAATCAACAACAAGATTACTTCTCCAGTTATGCCCTACAGAATACAAAAAAACATATATAAGGCTAAGAAACCTTTATGGATGCAATGTCTTCTGTTTAACATTATGCCTGATTTGTATGATCCACATCCAAGTAAGGAAGAATGTCAGAAGAATATGAAGGCAATATTGAGTGCCATCAATGGTCAAAATTACTATTGGCACCAGCACTATTCCATGATAGGTAAATTCTGCAAACTGGTTATCTGTGACGATTACATAAAGATAATGTCAAAGAAAGGTAATCTAATGTTGTCTTTCGTTATTGAACAATGTAAAGACGATGAACTTAATGTGAATTAGAATGATAGGTTTGGATTATAGTTGGATAAAATTGCCAAGAACATTTTGTGACTGGCGTTGGTATAAAGATTCGCACATGGTGCTTCTGTACCTACATATTCTTCTTCACGCCTCTTTTTCCGACAAGGAAATAGGAGAAGTGGTTATCAAGAGAGGGCAGATGCTTACAAGTTATGCACAATTGTGCAACAATACAGGTTTGTCATTGCAGACTGTGCGAACCTGCATAAAGAAGTTATTGAAGACAAAACAGATAAAAGTTTTGTCTTGTAAACACCACACAACAATATCTGTCGTGGCGTATGATAGTTTTCAGCCAGAGGGTAAGGACGAACTCAACCCCAATTGGGTAAAGTTGTATCGCAAGATAGAAGATTGGCGTTGGTATAAGGATGCCATAACCTTTCATCTGTTCATACACCTGTTGTTGAATGTTAACTACTGTCCTTCTGCGAATGGTGAGAATATTCTTGGAAGAGGTCAAATAATGGTGACAAGAAGGTCTCTGACAGAATCGACCAACATATCGGACAGGAGTATCAGAACGTGTATAGAGAAGTTGCAAAAATCTAAAGAAATATTAATTTCTCAAAAAGCGACCAACCGACCACACATCATAACTATCTGTAATTATGATAGTTACCAGGCTGGATTTGCACCTTCTAACATACAGCTAACATACAACCAACATACAACTAACATTCAGTGTGAAAGTGTGCAGCAAGCCTTGGTTTTCGCCCCCAAAAACGACCAACCAAATTTGGGCGTAAACAACTGTGGTATAATGGGTTACATTAACAATAATTCTCAAACTAACACACAGCTAACATACAACCAACATACTGCTAACATGCAGTCAACACACGACCAACAAACAGATAATATACAAGTAACAACATATAAGAATATAAGAAATAAAGAAATAAAGAAAAATATATCATCAACATCCGCGCGTGCGAGAGAAGTTGAGAATTTTGAAGTTTTGGATGGGAAAGAAGAGAAAGAAAACCAACAAAAGAAAGCAAGGAAAGAAAGTTTCCTGGAGCTTTTGGTGCAGGACGAGCTTTGGCTTGGAGCTATCGCAAGAAAGTTCTCTCTTGCCAGAGTGGAACTTGTAAAGAGTAGATTGGAGGATTTCGATTTAGACATGATATGTCGAGGAAAGACTACCCATACGGACATTCAAGATTACAAGAGCCATTTTGTAGATTGGCTCTATAAAAACAATAGTGCAACATCAAAAAGTAATAATCAATATGGAGTTTCTAAACAAGACAAGCAAAATGGAAGTAGATTTGTTCCTAAGTCGTCTGAAGGAGCAGTCTATACCCAATCTTTCTAAGCTGCCGATTGATGAAGACCTTTGCAAGCGAGGCTTGCAATGTGCGTTTGAGAAAGTCGTGGAAAGCGGTTTTCATCATTATATAAGAAATGAGCAGCAGAGCAAACAGTTGGAAGCAGTTGCCAATTGGCTTGTCTCACCTGAAAAGAAATGGGGTCTGCTGCTGAATGGCATTCCTGGCAATGGAAAGACAACAACCCTTATGGCAATAAGAAAAGTTATCAATGCTTTGGAACTTGAAGATCCTAACCCGATTTCAGAGAACAAGGTGTTAGGCTTTAGATGCCAAACGGCTAAAGAACTATGTGAGATTGCCATCAAAGACAAAACAGCATTCAAGCAATACAAGAACTCCACTATACTTGGTATAGATGAGTTTGGCTTGGAGCCTACTGTAGTCTCTTCATACGGCAATGAATACACTCCTGTTTCCGACATTCTGGCTTATAGATACGAGGCTCGTTTGCCAACTATAATGACAACAAACATTGCAAATGTGGAAATTCGCCCTAAGTATGGAGACAGAATAGCAGCAAGAATGAATGAAATGTTCGACATCATCGTTATGCCAGACATAGATTTTAGAGTTAAGGTTAATGAATATACGTTTTTAAATAAATTATAATTGGGATGGAAGAAGCTAAGAAAATATTGCAAAAGACCCATGGAGGACTTGACGTTTTCAAGCACTACCTTGGCGAAGATTGTACTGCCCAGTTTTTCCGTAATCCTTATCGAAAGGATAAAAGGGCATCTTGCCGTCTGTATAAGAACGAGTCTGGAGGAGATAGTTACTACTATTTCCTTCAAGACTTCGGTGATAGCAAATTCTGTGGTAATTGTTTTGTTATTGTTGCTAAATTGCTTGACTATAACTTAAACACAGATTTCAAGCGACTTCTTGAACAGATTGACCGAGATATGAAACTCAATGTGTTTTCATCTTATGATGATGGTTTTCATAGCAAACAGGTGAAGCTGAAAAAGGTCATAGCCTGTGGTAGCAAGGAAAAGCAATGTTCCATTTCTGAGTTCAAACCTATAACAAAGCATTTTTCGGACAAAGAGTTGGAATATTGGCAACGTTATGGGATAGATGAGAAAACGCTGCTGAGATACGACGTGAAAAGTATCAAAAGCTGTTCGTTTGTCAAAACAGACGGAAAGAAATTTGCTATCGTAAGCAGTGAACTTGTTCCTATATATGGATATTACTTCAATGGAGGGCTTGGCATCAAATTTTATCGTCCAAAGTCTGAATATCGTTTCATGTATGCAGGTGACTTACCCAAGCCATATATTTTCGGATGGAACAAATTGCCTACATCTGGAGAACGTGTATTCATAACAGGCGGTGAGAAAGACGTGCTTTCGCTTGCAGCTCATGGTTTTTATGGCATAGCCTTCAACAGCGAGACTGCAAAGGTGCCGGAAGATAAGTTGAAAGAACTTTCTGAGCGTTTCAAGGAAATAATCTTTCTGTATGATTCAGATGAAACAGGCATCAAGGAGTCGAAAGAACGAGTCGAAGACTTCAAAAATAGATACAATGTTTCTCGTCTTCAATTACCATTGGAAGGTAGCAAGAAAGAGAAAGACATCAGTGACTATTTCGCCATAGGCAATACAACGGAAGATTTTGTCGAACTCATTAATGAACAAAGAACATGAAAATTTCAAAAAGAAGAGTAGAATACAGTCATTTAGGAGGTAATCTTCGCCTTGTATCTATGACAGACGAAGAACGAAAAGAGTTGGCACAGCAGCATAATACAGAAAAATGGGCAATCTCTCCCAACCTCTATTTTGTTGAATTTTCCTCGTTCAACAGAAACTACAGAGGGTATGGCATCAGAAATGTCAATGGTGGGATAGAGTTCATTAATCCACTTTATATGAAAAATCCTATAACATTGGATAACAAAGGATATGTTTATGTTGCTCACTCTAAAGATGACAGCAATAAGCATTGCTGTCTATTTTGGGAGTTTACGGATTATCTTGCTTATCTCTCCATCCAGAAGAAACATTTTCTGAATCTTCCTAAAGACTGCGACTGTTTCATTATGTCTGATGTAAGAAACTTCATACCAATGGTAGTTGATACAGACGATTATGAGAATATTTATATGTTCTTTCCAAATAATGACACTGGCTATACTATAGCCAAAACCATACAGAACCGCAATTTTAAGCATGTGCATGACTGTAGCCTTCTGTATGCAGCCAATGAAACATTGCATGATTTTGTCCATACCTATTTGGAAGAAGTCAACAAATAAAGGGTATAACAGCATGAAGATACTTTGCATAGCACTTGGTGTGGTCATCATTGCAATCGCAATAGCTTTTATATATGAGATAAAGCATACGTATCGTGATGGTGACCTTTGGAAAAAATGAATGAATCGTCCGCATTTATGCGGCTACTAAAAAGTTATATATATGATAGACAATGTTTTTACTATTATCCATTGTAAAAATGGATTGGAAAAGACTCCTGAGTATTGGCAGAAAGCTGATTTCGAGGAGAAGTTTAAGGAGCTTACAGATAGGGTTATACAACATAAGCATTTTACCCCTACTGCCAGAATGAAGATAATCAGAAAGATGTCCTTTTTGATTAAGGCATCCACTACGATTGAGCAACTTCTCGCCTTGTCTGACAAGTTGAGAGACAAGTTCAATATCGATTGTTTCCAAATTGCTATAGACAGAACTGACAGCATGGCTCACATGCTATTCGGTTTCATTGATGAGAACGGTTCAAGTATATACTTCAACTGGCTCAACGAGATAAGAATATCTGTAATGATTCTTAATGAATTAAACTTGCCTCGACCTAAGAGTGTGCAAATGTGGTTAAGATATTTCCTGGCTTATTCGTTCGAACATGATCATGAGATATTCCAGAAGCAATTGGCAGCCTTGGAACATAGGGAAATAGATAAGATTAATCTTCCTTTTATGCGTGATGTCCTGCACTATGCAGAAGCCATGTGTAAAGGACAATTAAAATAGGAAATTATGGATAAGACGTTTGTTTTTAACAAGAATAATATCTGTACCAATCCCAATACTCCAATTTCATGGATTAGTGAAGGAAAGCCTTCTATGGGATGGTCTTTTGATGTCTTTACCGCATTAACTCCTAAAGGATGGGTATGTGGGCTTGATTGCAATATGGGAGATTCCTGTGCAAGCTGCGGCTGCAACAGAAAGAGTCGTGAGTTGTATGGCTCCCAGAAGGAAGCAATTTACAATTCTCTTAGACGTTTAGAGAGACTTGCTTTAGAAAAGAAAAAAAGCAAGTTCCAAAAAGAAATGTTGTCTGAAATCAGAAAAGGCATCAACTTATATGATATACGACAACTCGAATTGTTTGACTAAATAAAAAGATATATCAATGAAAAAGATTAATGGTATCAGTTTGCTGCACGGCATCGCTATACTTTCAGGTATAGGTATCGTAGGAATTTTCGCTTGGTGCGATGAGTCAATAAACGAAGGCGGAAGGGGCATTACGCCGACCTTGCTTTTCGTTGTCTATGTTCTATTGCTGCTTGCTTGTAATGCGGAAATTATTGCGTCAGACGAGAACTTCAAGAGAGTGTTTGACAGAACAAAGAAGGTCTATGACATAGCCAAGAATAACGCTTCCGTGGAAGGCATAAACTTGTATAACTTCGAATATGACAAAAAATGCAAAACAGTTATTTTTATCATATTCGGATTCTTACTTGTGACTTTATGGCTTGCAATACACTTCACGCTGATAAGAAGTCTTATATTGGCGTTGCTGATTTCCATCGGATTGTCTTATATGATTATTACATTAGTATTGGTAGCTTGGAACTTAGCTGCAATAAGAGAATTAAATAAAACAAGAATGAAACTGGAAAGTAAACATTAAAGATATGATTACAGAATTTGAAAAAGGACAATGGTCGGTCATTCAGAACGTCATAACCTTTATGAAGGATGACCAAACCGCTATGGAGCTTTGTAGAGAAGCTGGTTTTGGTAAGAAGAAGATTCTTGAACTGGAAAAGGATTCATGTACATTTATGAATGAGGTCAAGGCGTTTCTAAAACGCCAAGGACACTTATTGGAGGACTGAACTATGATGGTAAGTGTTACTAAAGCGGAATATGAGGCAATCATGTTTTGCAGAGAACAGGTCACTGGAGCATTAGAAGGAGCCTCGGATGAAAACTATGTAAAAGAAGCGTCCGAGGCTATTGAGGGCATAGTTTCCTTTCGCAAGAAATATCTGAAAGCCGTTGCCAAGCAGAATAACCTGGCAACGGCAAAACAAGCGGTGAAGAAATTGCATCCAGAAATTAAAGGACAAATGTTTAACAAATTGGTAAGAATCGTTGCAAAACAATTGGATGATAAATGAATGTATCAATTAGAAAAAGGCTCCTTGCAATGAAGATTAGTAATTGGGAGTCTATTCCATATAGTGTAGGACTTCAATGTCCAAACGGCGATGATGGCTCTTTAATGGAGGGAAAATCTAAGGTTATCGGTTGGTGTGATACACCAAAAGGTCTTATGAAGGTATGTGAGTGCCAGGTGTGCTTTTCAAAGTTCCGCTACCATGGCTTTCATGGTAGCTTGGAAGCTTTTTTGAATAGTCTTGAAGAAGATATTGTATATCAAGAGCAAGGTCTTGAAGCCTGGAGTGAACTAACTTTAAAGAGATTTAAGCATGAGATATAGTAAATCGTTCATTCCTACACAGGCTTGCAATCCATGTACTTGGTGTTACTTCGAAAGTAATTTTGCCACAGAGGATGAATACCAAAAGAGTGTATGTTTTAGATGTGACAATAACTTTTGTAAATTTACGAATGCAATGTGGAAATACAAAAGACGTAATCATTATCTTCAAAAGATAGGAAGAATTAAACGCAAATTGTTTCCATGTTCTATACCTCATTGGAAGAACACGGAACAGTTGCCTTTTTAAAAGTATAAATTATGACACAAGAGGATTTAGACAAAACAAGATGGTGGGGAACATCCTACAGTCTGGAAACTGATCAGTTTGAAGTTTCATTCAGTGACACGACTAACTGCATTCCAAAGCTAACAATGATTATAAAATACAAGGTTAGAAACGGCAAGAAGGTGTGGCGTAGTCAAGTTGTTAGATATGTTTGCAACGGCATCTACTACAAGAACAAAAAAGATCTTCTTGAAAGATGTAATGTAGTATTTAATTTTATCAAGTAATGGAAAAGGATGTTTTGACTTTGCATCTTGCAGAACCTTGGTATTCGATGATTGTATCCGCTGAGAAGATGGAAGAATACAGGGAAATTAAGCCGCATTGGATAAAGCGTTTAA
>OIZF01001084.1_pt1 | contig 16803 bp, 10 predicted proteins | sample 1588471 | NCBI WGS metagenome assembly OIZF01 (sample SAMN03283279) | human gut metagenome | biome: human-associated habitat; material: feces | host: Homo sapiens | place: Peru | collected 2012
GTTGAATTGCCTCATTTGATAATTGATCAAGTTCTTTTTCTATATCTTTTTTATCTTCTTTAAGATATTTAAATTCTAATACATATGATGTCTTCTTTTCATCTTTTGATTTTAATATCAAATCATTTCTTCCTTTTCCTACTTCCCTATTAGAAATGATTTGATAATCTTTATTTAAACAGATACTCATTCCTAGCATCATCATATGATAACTATTTTCACTCTTTAAACCATGATAGCTTGGTATCATTAAAATACTTCTATATTCTTTAATAAACTTATCTAATTGTTCATTTTTTAGACATCTCATCAACTTATTAAGTTGTCCATCATTTAAAGAAAGATAATACTCTGTAATATTTATAAATTCTCTTTTTACTTCTTCATTTGGAATTTTTATACAATAATAACCATCTGTAATATCTATAACATGATCTATTGTAAGATATCCTGCACTTATAAATAGTCCCCATAGATTAGGTGTATTGGCTACTTCATAAAAGCTCGTTTGTAAATTAACTTCTGTTTCTAAATTTCCATTAATAATGAGTTCTTCATACTGTTCTTTAAAATCATAACTTGCTTCTTTGATGGCATCTTTGATCATTTTATTGGCAGATGTATTCACCCAATAAGGTACAAGCTTTTTATTATCTATATAGTTTAATATTGACCATGGATTATAGATTTCAATATCTCCAATTTTATAGCCATCATACATTTCTTTAACTTCTTTACTTAAAGATAAACCATAATATTCTAATACTTCTTTGACTTCTTGTTCATTAAATCCAAAGTATGTTGCATATCTTTGATCTGTCACATCACATACAACAAGATTATTTAAATCACTAAAGATGTTTTCTTTAGCGACTCTTTGAATTCCTGTAAGCATGGCATATTTGAGACTGTTGGATGTTTTAAGTGAATTATGAAGCAATCCTGAAAGTCCACCTTTTACTTCATCATAGAAACCACCTGTATGTGCTTCTACAAATGGTGTATCATATTCATCTATAAATACCATGACTTCTTTATGATAGTAACTTTGAAGTTTCTCCATTAAGAAAGAAATAGCATCATTGATACCATCTAATGTATTATAATCTTCTAAGTTATTACAAAGATTTTCATATCTTAATTTTTTAAATCCTTTAAGATTTTCAAATACATAATCATATTTATCCCATTGATTTTGTATTTGGGTTTTGATTGTAGTAATAACTGTCATTTTATCTCTTTTTGCATCTGCAAATGAGATAAAGATTGTAGGATATTGATTGATTTCACTTGCATATGGAGTCTTCATAATAAGTGTATCTTTAAAGATTTCTTTTGAATCTTTTGTTATATCAAAGAATTCAGAGAGCATAGACATATTGATTGTTTTTCCAAATCTTCTTGGTCTAGTAATAAGTGTAACATCTGTTCCTCTTTCTAGAAACTCTTGAATCATTAAAGTTTTATCTACAAAATAGTAATTTCCTTCTATTAATCTTGAAAAACTTTTTGTCCCTATTGGTATTTTTTTCATGTCTATCACCCTTTCAATCATACTCTACTACATTATACCATTTTTAATATAAATATACGAAGTATTGGACATTTTTGTTATTATTAAATTTATGATTTTATAATATCATATCTTATTAAATACTGTCATGATTTTTGTAAAATCATCATTCATAAATTGATATCAAAAAATCTCACAACTCTTACTTTCTTAAAATAATATAAAGGCATAACATTTAATACAATTCAAATTGATTCATATTAGGCTATTCAAATAATTTAGGGGTCCCAACTTTGGGGGTCTACTTTAGGGGACAACTTTAGGGGGATGGACTTCTAATAATTGTCATTGAAAAACAACAGCTAGAATTCTGGCTGTTGTTTCTTTTTATAGTTCGTTTATCATTGATATTGTCTAGATACTATGAAAGGAACTATATGAATAATGATATCATGAAATTTTTAAACATTGAAGATAAAGACATAATTATCTCTAAGATTTTAATTGATGGAAATACTAAGATAATTTATTTAGAAAAGACTCTCAAAGTCGAATATTGCCCTGCCTGTTCTTCCAGAATGCATTCAAAAGGAAAATATATTAGAAAAATAAATCATCCTATCCTACAAGATGGCTATCAATTAAAACTTATTGTAACTCAAAGAAAATGGAGATGTACCAATCCTCAATGTAATCTTTACTTCAATGATCAGTTTAACTTTATTAGTAAATATAAACAGTCATCTAATATTACTCCTTATATGATCCTTAATGAAATGAAGAATATACATATTACTACTGCAGATGTCGCTAGAAAATATAATATTTCTGATACTTCCGTACATTATATATTTCTACAATATTTGAACATAAAACGTCTTCCTTTACCTGAAATAATTTCTGTCGACGAAGTATTTTTAGATATTGACTATAAGCATCGTTATGCATTGGTTATCATGGATTTTGATTCCTCAGAAATTATCGATATTCTTCCCAACAGATGGGAAGAAACGACCAATGCCTACTTTTTATCTATTCCATTGGAAGAACGAAAAAACGTTAAATACCTTATCTGTGACATGTACAATCCCTATATCAACTATACGAAGCGTTACTTTCCTAACAGTATTGCCATCATTGACAGTTTTCACGTTGTTTCTTGGATCATAAGAAAGATAAATAACTATATCAATGATCTAAAAAAGAAATTCCAAATAAGAGATAAAAAGATTTACGAAGACTCTTGTATAAAAAATAACAGACCTATAGATTTTAAAAATATGCCGACATCTAAAGAAGTCTATCTGCTTAATAATTTTAAATGGCTCATATTACAAAATGTAGAAAATATAGACTATCAAAGTAATGTTAGATACAACCACAAATTAAAAGCTTATTTAAATACTTATGACTATGAAAAAATGTTTTTCCAATTAGACGATAACCTTGTACAAATCAGACGTCTAAAAGAAAAATATATTGAATTTAATAAAACAGAAGAAAGGGACCTAGAAAAAATCAATACTCTTTTAAGCAATATTATTGATTGTTATTCTCATTCGACATTGATTATGTTTAAAGAATTTTCTGAACTATTAAAAGCTCATAAACAAGAAATCATCAATTCATTTATTTATATAACTGATAATAATGGAAATGAACGAAGACTATCTAATGGACCTATGGAAGGATATAATAGGACTCCTAAAGATTTCAAAAGAAATTCAAGAGGATTAAGTAATTTTGAATATGTAAGAAGCAGATTGATTTGGGCTAACAGGAAAAATGAATCTATTTTAGCCATTCCTAAATCAAAAAAAGAAGTATATAAATTTAAAAAATAACTTGTTAAATGTATCTAGACAAAATGAAAGGAACAACCTATTTGATTGTTCCTTTAAACTTATTTTCTTTTGAATTTTTAGGTTGCCCCCTAAAGTGCCCCCTAACTTTCAACAGGTTTTTCTTAAAACCCCTAAAGTTATCCCCTAAATAATTTGGCTTTCCCCCTAAATTATTTGGTTACCCGACTATTTTTTAAATTCTACTTTATGTAACAAACTTCCTAAAATTTCTAATAATAGAATAAATGCTATTAAACAAAATAAAGCAATTTTACCGCTACCTGTTGTCAAAGATTGTGCAATACCACCAATGACAGGAATTGATAAAACAACTTTACCCATATAATTATTATAATTTACAGGGTTCATATCTTTTGTTTGATTTGCATCTCCTTTTGTAATAAATTCACCAGAAAGTTTTTTATTCGTAACAACTCTATGTGTCACTATAGAAGAAGCATCTTTAGCACCATAAAATGCAATAACATCTTTTTTTTGAATTGTTTCAGGTTCTTGATACTTTACATAAACAAGACTACCTACAGGAATTGCAGGTTCCATACTACCACTAATGACAGTATAAATATTATATCCAAATGCTTTAGGAACAGTTAATGGTATACACCCTAATATTAAAACAATTAATAAAATAGTACCCAGCAAGCTACATACTGTAGCTACTGGGTTCTTTTTCTTTTGTGACATTAAACTCTTTTCTTTCTAATTGTCATAAATGCTACAATAATTCCTACAATTGCTGCAAGCGAGATTGCTATACCTGCATAAATTGGTGTTGAACTATTTTTTTCATTATTAACTGAAATATTAGATTTTGGTGTATCTTCATCATCTAAATCAACTAAACCTTGTGGAACATCTTCATCTCCAGCTGTTGTCGTATCCCCATCATTATTTTGTGTTACGCCTGTTGCATTTCCTGTTCCATTATTACCTTGATTTGCATTTGTTGAAGGTGTTGTTGAAATAACTGTTGTAACAATATTTGTATTTTCTATTATTTCACCCGTTTCACCTGGTTTATAAGTAAATGTGAAGACATTTTCTTTCTCATTTTCAACAAGTGTTTTTGTAAGAGCATAGGATTGAGGTATATAACTATCAATATATTTATAAGCTACAACCGGTTTATCTCCTACATTTCCATATAAAACGGTATCTTCAGATAATTGCTTACCATTTTCATCTACATAACGTATCGTATAAGAAACCTGATTACCTTTTACTCCATAAACAACAACATAATCTAAATCACCATTAACTACAAAAGTTGCAGGATCCAAATTATCAACACTATCATGCCCACTCAAACGAATACCTTTAACATAATATTTACTATCTTGAGGTAATTCTATTTGTGATAGATCTAAAGAAACCATTTGTCCTTTAGAAACATTTATACTCATTTCATTTTGACTATTAATTGTTCCTTGATTACCAGTATATAAAGTAACTTTATATCCATATGCACAGACTTGTGTATAAGCAAGAGAAAGGAAAACTGTCAAAGACATCATCATGATAAATAATTTTTTTAATCGCATCATCATTTATTCTCCTTTCTTTTCATCTTTTGATTTTTTCTTAAAGAAAATTGCAAGGATAATGAGTAACAAACCACTTACTAAACCTAATGCACAATACCATAAAATATTTGTACTATCTCCCGTTTTAACAGTAGAATAAACATTTTTATGTTCTATTTTATTAACAGTTACTGCTGGATTAGAGACGTTTTCTACAGCGAAATTCATTTCCAATTGTGCCATTGTCGCTTGATAACTATTCCCTTGTGTTTCTCCATCAACACTTAGTGTAAGTGTGACATACCCAACATCATTTTTAGCCAATCTTCCTAAATAGAAATAATCATCAAGACCTTTAATTTCTTTTAACCCTTGTGAACTATCTCCTCCAACAGTAGAACTATCATAAATTAAAGTTTCATTATTTTGACTATCTACATAAGCTAGACGATATTCATAAGCACCATTAGTTGCCTTTGATCCATCTTCCAATGTCTTAATAATTTCATTTGTCATATACCAATCAGTATATTGACTATTTTTATTTTCGATTTTAACTTTTAAAGTCATTGAATCTCCAGGCTGAATATTACTTAATTCATCATTCATTTGATCTTTACCAAAATTAGTTGTCATTTGGCTACCATCAAATGAAACCTTCCAATGATCTTTTCCTACTAATTCTTTAGCTTGAACTGTTGAAAAAGTACCAATCATCATCATAAGTGCCATAGCAAGGCACAAAATTCTTTTTTTCATCATCTGTACCCTCCTATCCTAAACTCAATTCAGTTTCATCGTCATTAACATTCACATCAATTCCCCAAGCACTCTTAATAGCATCTTTCGCATTATGAGTTTGTACTGCATCAACTTCTGCATCTAATGTAAATGTATATCCATTATAAGTATACTGATATTTAATTGTTTTTTCATCTTCTACTTTCGTATACATTGTTGACAATTGGTTACTAATACGAATAGTTTTCATAAAATCCGGTGTTGTTTTCTTACTTTCAACTACCTTTGTATAATATAAAACAACACGTTCATCTGTCGATTGAGCCTCATTAATGACCCATCCATCTTGATTAAATCCTAATTCAATCAATGCTGGTGATAAATCAACATTTTTTCCTTCTTTATCTTGCCAACTCTTTGTTAAAACAACTCTTACAAAAGTATCAATATTACCACTGTTTTCTACAGCTAACTTTTCATCATAAGTTTTTCCTAAAACAAACTTCTCATCCTCTTTTAATAAATTTTGAAGAAGTTTACCTTCACCATTAGTTGTTGCATCTCCTTGATCATCATACGTCTTTGAACTAACAACCTTTCCATTCTCCTTTAAAGAAACTCCAATTGTAGACATATCCATAGAAGCTGAATATTGATCACTATAATATGTGAGTGCTGCACGTGCACTTCCTACACCACTTCCAAGTAATAAAACAGCAGCTATACCAAGAAGGATTGTAGGTTTCATAAAAATCGATTTCACTTTTTTCATTACCATAACCTCCTACTCTGTTTCATAAACTTGTTGCCAATTAGCAATTAAGTTTCCTTGATCATCATAAACAACCGGTGTAAATTCTTGAATAACAACGATATTATAATCTTTATCCTTATTATCATCATTTACTTCAGGTAGTGTATATTTAATATTTAATTCACTTGTTTTATCTTTAGAAGAAAGCACTTTATTATAATAAATATACCCATCATCACTTTCTTGCCAATCTTTACCTAAATTATATTTAATTTTAAGGTTATCCGCTGCAAAAACTTTAATTCTCACAAAACAATCATAATCACCAACATTAGTAATCACAACATGTTTCCCATCTTTATCAACATCTTCCTCAATCTTCGTATCTGTAAAACCTAAATCCATTTTATATCCACCAGTTGCATTCGTATGAGTCGTAAAATATCCCAAAGCCTTACCAATACCTAAAGTAGAAATCATCACAAGAGCAACAATAGATAATACTAATTTTTTGTTTAATTTTGTCATATCTCTATCCTCCTACTCTTGAACTGTCTTATTTTCTTTACTTTGTTTAACTGTATAATCTTGATCTTCTTTTGAATATTTATAATTATTAACAATTCCATAACCACCATGAATTTCATTAGAAGCTTTATTTTCAAAACTTGCCGTTGCAATCTCTTGACTATCTTCATCTGCCACTAATGATTCCAAAACTTTTTTAGAATCACCAACAATTTCATAACCAGCTCCTGTATAAACTTCCGTAACAGTTACTTTTGAACCTGCTGGAATATCGGCAATTCTAATTGTTTTCTCTTTTACTTCATCAAAATTTAAAGTAATAAATCTTGTTTCTTTTTGATTTTCAATTGTTTCAATATCAACTTGATAAACAAATGTTGCATTTGTTGTTAAAGTTGTATTTTGACTTGTTAATTTTTTAGTAATTTGAATAGAACTCATTCTTAATTCTCGATCAGCTTTAATACCAATAGCTTTCGAACCAACTAAATCATAATACCATGTATCATCCTTTTTAGTTGTATAATAATAATTATTTGGAAGAGAAACTAAATAAGGTGTAAACTTATAAGAATAATATTGACTATTCATATCATTAACAACAACTAAATAAAGTCCTGTTTGTAAATTTGTTAGCTTAACATATCCGCCTTTTAAAGTTGCTGTATAAGCTGGAGTCGCATCTTTAATGACTTTAGAAGCTTCACTTGCTCTTTGTTTCCAAGTCTTCGCTGATTGAGTTGCATCATATTTAACAGTTGACCAATCAATGTCTTTAAATGCATCTAAACCTGTATAATTGCCACCTTGGCTAATAGAAGCAACCTTATAAAGATCCACCTGAACATCATTTTTCGATAAATCCTCAGCATAACTATGAGAGCTAATTGAAATTTCTAAACTACATTTTTTATTAACATCTACAGGTAATGCTGCTTCAACACTTGGTAAAACAACAACCGTAAACATCATTATCAACGCTATAAAGATAGCCGATAACTTACAAAATTTCTTTTTCATCCTCATATCCTCCCTTATTTCTTTTTATTAAAAACATATCTCATTATAATAATAACAAGTATCGTAATTGATAAACCTAAGACTAAAATCAACATATAATAGTTTTTAATAGACTCTAACATTCTATCTCCAACAGATTGTTTAACATCTTCTTCACCATTATATTCAACACGATGTCCTCTTACAATTAAACGATGACTATTCACTCCATAAGGTGTACAAGTAAATAATGAAACATAATCTTGACCCTCAGTAATAGACAAAGCATTTTGTAAAGTTTGATGATCATCTTTATCAACCATTGGTAAAATTTGATCTACTTCATAAGCTAAAACCTTATCTAAAATATGCAAATAAAATTTATCACCTGTTTGTAGTTGATCAATATCAGTAAACAATTCTGCACTAGGAAGACCTCTATGCGCTGCTAAAACACAATGTGTACTTTCACCTCCAATAGGAAGTTTAGACCCATTAATATGACCAACACCCGTTTGTAAAACATCATCACTTGTCCCATGATAAATAGCTAATTTAATATTGATTTCAGGAATAGAAATATATCCCATGATTCCATCATTATTCATATTTAAAACTCGATTATATTCACTACTTTCACTATCCTTGGACTTTTCACCAAACACATCAGCAAAAACATTATTCCCACTTATTGTTTCATTAAATGCTTGTGCATTTTGCCATTCTTGACTAAAGTCTTCATCAGACATATCATCAACTATTTTTTCATAATTACTAATCAATTTATTTTGTCGATAAGTATTCCATTGATTAGAAACAGTAGGATAAATCATAATACCCAACCCAACTAAAAATAACAATCCAACCAAAATACTCGGTAATCTCTTTTTCATATAACTACTCCTTAGATCTCATCTTTTTATCCTTTTTATATAAAATAAAGATAAAACCACCAGTAACAGCTAAACCAACAATAACCCATAACAAATAATTCGTATGAAGACTTGTAAAACCATTTTTATTTTCCTTATTTACAACAGATTTGTTATAAGAAACACGATGACCTGTTACAATCAAACGTTGAGTATTCACACCATAAGGTGTACATGTAAGCAACGAAACTAAATCTTTTCCCTCTTGCACAGCCAAAGATGATGTATCATCAGGTTCAGTTTCAACAATACTATCAACTTCATAACATAACGTTTTATTCAAAATATGGACCAAAAAGTGGTCTCCCTTTTTAACTTGATCCAAATCAGTAAACAATGTTGCACTTGGCAACCCCCTATGTGCAGAGATAACTGCATGCGTATCTTTACCCCCTACAGGTAAAGAACTTCCTTCCAAATGTCCAGCAGCCTTACTTAATACTTCTTCACTCGTTGTATGATAAATAGGTAACTTCACACCTATTTTAGGAATTTCAACAATACCCATTATTCCATCACCAGCAAGATTTAAAGCTGAAGTATATGACTTATCTTCTGACTTTTGATTTTCTGCTTTAATAAATGAATCCGGCAAAATATGTGGTGCTAAAGCATCATTATATGCCTTTGCTTTTTTCATTTCTGCATCATAATCTATTGAATCACTCTTTTGACTTACTATCTTTTCATAGTTACTGATTAAACAATCCTGTCTATAACTATTCCACTTATTGGCAACAAATGGATATACCAATAAGGACAAACCAGCAACGAATATCAAGATTATAACTATATTGCTTAACTTCTTTTTCATCTGGACTCTCCTTATTCTTATATCATTTTAAGAATCAGAGGCTAAAAGCCTCTGATAATTATTTTATTTTTCATGTTTCTTTTTATTCATAAAGAATAATGCAGCAGCTACAACCATAATTGCACATCCACCTACTGTAAAGATTGTAGTACCAATACCACCAGTTTCAGGTAAAGAACCTACTTTAGTATCTGTAAATGAAACTTCACCTTTTTCTTCTGTTGTCCATTGAACCATATTTTCATCATCATCAGCAACAGAATATCCTTCAGGAGCAACAACTTCTTTTGCGATAAATGTATATTCAGAATCTAAACCTTTAACAACTGCTTTACCATTTGCATCTGTCATAATTGGATTAGATTTAGCTTCTTCTAAAGAACCATATCCTTTAAATACATTATTTCCATCAAATAATGCATATTTTTTAGTTCCCTTTTCTTCTCTATAGAAAACAAATCCAGCGTTCTCTAATGGAGTTTTCCCATCTTCAGCATATTTAGAAATTTCTACTTCAGCAGATTTAATAGTAACACTATCATGTCCATATTTATCTTTACCTTCATTTGTACCATTACCAAAATGTACAGTATTTCCTACAGTTACATCTGTTACAGTAGCTGTATAAGTTAAAGTTAAAGTTAAACCAGCATTTGCATTTAAATATTGATCTTTTAATTCTGGTTTAGAACCATTATTTAAAACATTTACTAAATCACTTAAATCTAAAGTAAATGAATTATTAGAAGGTGTAACTTTCACTGTTTTTGTTGTTTCTCCATAAGCAACTTTAACTGAAAGTTCACCATTGTTATCAACTTTATAAGTTGCACCAGTAATTTCATCAATTACTTGATAAGTTGGATTAGTTTCTCCATCTTTTACATAAGGAATTACAGACGTAACTGTATATTCTACATCTCTTCCAATTTCAACGATTTGATCTTCATCTTTAACATCTTTTGTTACAGTTGTTTCTTCTTTTTTTACTGTAACTGAAGTATTTTTTAATGAAGTTTGTTTACCATTTTCATAGTTAACACCAACATATGCTAACATTGGACTATAAGTTACTTCATTAGCCTTATCAGTACCAAAAATAGCATATGCTCCTGCTGTTGAAGCTGTAAAACTATTTCCATTAATTGTTACTAAATCATTAGCTTTTGCAACTTGAACACCTTTTAAAGCAGTTCTAACTTTTGAAGCAACTGCGTTATCAGTTGTCATTTCTTTTAAAATTTCTTGTTCTGATTTTCCAAATACTTTTGTGAATTCTTCAGCAATTGTAGTGTCTGCAAATTTCCAACCAGTCTTTGTTTCTCTATCAGGTACAATTACTTGAATATATTTTAATTCTTCATTGTCACCTTTATTTTTAATTGTAACTGTTGCATCTGCGGCAGCTACTGGTACCATCATTGCTAGTGCCATCAATAATGAAACCATCATTGCTGAAACTTTTTTAAATAATTTCATATTCTTTCTCCCTTTCTTTTTAATTTATATATAAGAGTTATGAATAAATAGGAATTCCTATTTATTCATATACTCATTATATCTTTTTCTATATACAACAATTGCTGCCATTAGCATTAATAGCATACCTCCTGCTGTATACCAATAAATACCAATTCCACCTGTTTCAGGTAATTCATAAGGTACATCATTTGTGAAATAATAAAGATTTACTTCTTCACCTTTTGGATCAATAACATTTCCTTTAGCATCTTTAATATACTCAAGATTTCCACCCTTTGTCACTTTTAAAGTCCATGTAGTATCACCTTTAGCATATCCTTCAGCAGCTTTTGTTTCTACTAATGTATATTCCCCAGCTACAGGTGTTACATCAGTTTCATTATCTTTAGACCAAACAATATAACCTTTTTCATCAGATAAACCACTATATTTAACTTTATTACCTTGCTTTAATGCAAATTCAGCACCAAATATTACCGCCTTTTCATTGTCTTTTCTAACTTTAACAATATTCCAATTACTAATAACTGTTCTGTTTGTTACTTCTAATTTACCTTGAACACCATTGCCAACATATTTGTAATTATTAATTACATTATTACCTTCAACACCATTATTTTCTTTATCTGTACCAAAAGCAATACTTGCTGTTGTGCCGTCTTTACTATTAAGCGAATCTGTATCTGATCCAATAAATTCGATATTACTTATTTCATATCCACTAGGAATAACTTCTTCAATACTATAAGTACCTCTTGCTAAACCAGGTAACGAATCAGTACCTTCTTTTTTATTTGCTTCAACTTTAACACTAACTGTTTGTTCTACATTAGATTCATCTTTTACTTTAAATGTAAAAGTTCTATCTTTGCTAGAAATATTATCCACTTTCTTAACAATTGTTAATGTACCATTCTTTACATCTACATCATAGACACCATATTGTTTATCTTTATAGTTTTTATTATCAGTTGTTTGTTCAACTTCATGAACTTTACCATCATTTTTAGCATATACAATGTTATTTTCATCACCTGCATGATAAACATTGTTATCTAGTGTCGTATTTTCATTACTTTCTTTAGATGGAGCACCTGCATTATAAGAAACTCTTACATAATATTTTGTTGTTTGTTCAGGTTTTAATCCGTCAAAACTTTCAACCTTATTTTCATTTTCAAAATTATTAGAAGTTGATCTTTCAATTGTAAAGTTATTTAATTCAATACCATACTTACCAATATAATTAGAATCTACTAAACTCTTTAAAATTTCTTCATCAGAAGGAATAGAATCACCTTTATAAATAGTTATCTTTTTATTTGTAATTGGAAATTCAGCCTTCACATTGACTTTTGGTTTTGGGAATGAAACGGTATTGTTATTAACCGTAATTCCTGAATTATCACCATTTGTAGTAATATCATTTCCACCTAAATAATCCTCTTGGGCTTTTACAGCTATTTTTCTAACCCATCCAGGAGTATGATTTGCTTTATTTTCAGGACCTATACCTTGATCTTGCCATATAATATATTGTCTACCATCATTATCATAGTAAACTTTTCCACCATTTGATAATAAAATACCATTTTCAATTTCTGGATAATTTGAAGTAATTTCATTTCCTAAGTCATCTAAAATTACAAACCTAGAATCAATATAATCTTTTACAGTAGCCCCTGTAATAGAAGCATCACTTGTAATAGTACCTAAGATACTATTAAATACTTCAGATAAATAGTTTGCTTCTACAGTATAAGCATATTTGTTATTACCATTATCTGATGCGATTTCTTTTAACTTATTTTTAGCTTGATCTAAAGCTTCATTATTATCAGCTGATAAACCTACACCAACTGTCATTAATGTTGTATTATCTTTCGCTTTTAAGTCATTCGCCTTATCTATCATAGCTTTATATGTCATTACATCGGTATTACCTTTTGCATTTGGACATCCATCTGTTAATAAAATAACATATTTGTTTCTAGTGCTACTTTCTAGAATGCTTGTAGCCTTTTCTAATCCTAAATCTTGTCTTGTGCCACCAGCTGTATCTAGATTATTAATTGTTGAATTAATTGAATCTAAATTTTTTCCAACATTTTTTAAATCAAATTGTTTAGTTGCAGTCGCATTAAATGTAACTAATGAAACTTTACTATTTGGAGACTTAGCAGCTAAATTTGTTGTAAATGTTGTCGCTGCTTGTTGTAAATACTCTAAACGATTTTTACTATCATTCGTTGTATAGAATTGATAACTATCACCTGTCTTGAGCTTATCAGATTTTGATGTTATTTTTGTTCCCAAACCATCATGAGAATCATCTTGATAATACCAATTACTACCACTCTTTTGAACACGATAAACAGTTGCGGAACTATCTCCTGTTACATAGTAATATGGTCCTTTACCCGATAATTCATTTACTTCACAATTCCTATATTTTTGAAGTGAACTTCTAAATTTCATAGACCCAGAAGTATCAAATACTAATACGACATCTACTGGATCTGGAGTAATTTCTTGTTGTGCATAAGATGATGCACTTAACGTTATTTCATACTTTCGTTCATCCCAATCTGTTACTTTTGCTGTTTTATTCACTTTCAAAGTACTATTTAAATACTCTTCATTAGCAGTATTAGAAATTTGATTATTGCTTACTTCTGATCCATCTGTATTTAATAATTTAACAGTAACACTACCATTTGATTCAGTAACTACAACTTTCCAAGAATCTGATGAAGTAACATAACCATTTGGAGCCATTGTTTCAGTAAGTGTGTAAGTCCCAACCTTTAACTTATCAAACTCAACTGTTCCATCAGCTCCGTAAGATGAAGCAGTATATACTTCACTTGAATCATTATCATTTACAAGTTTAAAAGCAGCTCCTGAAATACCAACACCTTTACTATTAACTTTATTAAAAGTTAAATCAGCCATTGGCACATTGGTTACTTCAGAAATTCTTGCAGATGGTAAAGTAAAGTTCATTTGACAATTAGATTTTCCTGCTCCACGTTCCATATAAAGAATTGTTAATGTATGTTCTTGGTTCTTTTGTTCTTCTGTTAGACTTCCAGGTGTCAATCCAAGAGCTTCCCATAAATTAGTTGTTGCTTTGGCAGCATCATGAATACCGCCTAAATCAATAACAACTTTATTACCATCTAAAACAACCCATAAATCATCATCACCAGTAAAACTATAATTTAATGGCCCGATATAATCACCAATTTTAAATGTAACATCATAACGCATACCAAAGAAATAATTATGTCCATTTTCTGATTTTTCATCATTTGATTTATAATCATCTAATGGAAAAAAATTACTTCCTGCATTACCACATTTTCCATCGTTACTATTAAAATTTATATCGTTACCTTTACTATCTTTTCCTTTATATGCCTTATTTAAAGTATAAGTATCTCCATTTTTATTAAATTGTAATTTAAAATCTTTATATACCTTTCTTAAGTTAACTGTTTTATTTTCTGTTTTATTTGTCCATGGATCTGTTATAGATGCTGTAACACTTGCATCTTCATCCACAAAAAAACCAGGTTCAGGATAATTAAAATTAACTTTTCCGGTTGTCAAATCTACACTATTCAACAATCCTGTAACAACTTTACTGCTCCCTGTCCATGCATTAGCATCATAATTATTAGTCATCACTTCATAAGAATATGATGAATAGTTATTACCATTTGCACCTAAAGTATCTAGTTTTTGATATTCAATATTTTCACTACCATTCCAATAAACACCCTTCCAAGCATTTCGTGATGTACCAGAAGTTAATTTTTGATTACTACTATTTGGTTGATCCCCTAGTTGGTTAAAAGAATAACTATTTTTTGTTTCCCATTGATTGGTTCTATAATTCAATGCCTTTTCTTCACCAGCTTTTACAGTATAATCATAAAAAGTTGTAGGTCCATCCACACTAGTTTTATTAGCGTTATAATATACTTTAACTGTGCTATCTTTATCCAAAAGAATATCTTTAGGAGTATTTGACTTTTGTCCATTAACCATTACATGATCCACTGTCCAATTAAGCGCTTTTGCATAATCATTGATTTTAGACTCATATGCTAAATCATTGATTTCATCTTTAGCATATATTTCTTTACCTGTACTATTATCATAATGTTCGATAGTAACTTTTATATTGTTTCGATTTTTATTTTCTATTACATAATTAGAAGTCGTTGATTGTGCATCAACTGAATTATCTGTTCCATCTCTTTCATTTGCAGAAGCAATGATTGAACAACTAATCACCACTGCTATTGCTAGAAAAAATATACCAATTCTTCTCATACGTTTCAGCATAATTATTCCCTCCCACTTAAATATATATATTTTTCAATTCATTAATTATTCATTAAAGAGCATAAAAACCGCCTATTCTTATGAACTGGGCGGTTCGGCGATCATATACTTTTGTACTTAGACCCGTAGCTTTGCGTCATTAGCTTTCACTAATTTTGCTATTATCCTTCATTAATATTCTATCATAAAATCAACGCTTTTTCAATTTTTCAAAAGCCATTTTTTATAACAAATTTCCCTAGTTTTTCACATATTTTTTATTTAATTTTACTATTCTATATCCTTATTCAATTTTTGACAACCCTACAAAACCAAACGACATTTTTTAAATCTAAACTGCACTAATATTTCTTTCTCCGTTCTATCTATTGACACATTTATTATAGAAAATATATGTTCATAAATATATAAGGGGTGTCCGCCATAGTTACAAATCTTTACTTTTTCAAACTTTTTTCGTTCCTTTTTATTATCGAGACTATGAGTATCATTTACTTATATTATATAGATTCATTCTTTGCTTGTCAATTTTATATAAAAGAAAAATGGGATGAATTCACCCGTACATATGATAATTAAAAAAACAAATTATTCCTTTCTTTTTTCATAAAAAACAAAGCAAAGAATTTAAAAAAAAGAACTAAAAGTTCTACTTTTAGTTCTTAGAAAATTCCAATAATTCTAAACCTTTATTTTTATCTTGAGCCCATCTTACGCCCCAATCATTAGTGAACAATAATAATGGTTGCCCTTTTAAATCTTGAACTTTTCTTGTATCAGATGAAAGATTTAATGATTTTAAATCAGTTCCTTCTTTGACCCATCTTATATATTGATAAGGTAGAGGAGATTTATGAATTTCAACATTGTATTCATTCTTTAAACGATGTTCTAAAACTTCAAATTGTAAAACACCAACAACTCCTACAATAATTTCTTCCATACCGCCACCTAATTCAGTAAAGATTTGGATTGCTCCTTCTTTTGCAATTTGTTCAACACCTTTAACAAATTGTTTTCTTTTCATCGTATCTTTATTACGAATCATTGCAAAATGTTCTGGTGCAAATGTTGGAATTCCTTCAAAAGCAAAATGCTTTTTACCTGTTGTAATAGTATCTCCAATAGAGAAAATACCTGGATCAAAAACACCAATGACATCTCCTGCATAAGCTTCATTTACTTCACTACGTTCATCTGCCATTAATTGTTTTGACTGATTTAATTTGATTTTTTTCTTACCTTGATAATGATAAACTTCCATTCCTTTTTCAAATTTACCTGAACAAATTCTAA
>OIZF01001085.1_pt1 | contig 16798 bp, 7 predicted proteins | sample 1588471 | NCBI WGS metagenome assembly OIZF01 (sample SAMN03283279) | human gut metagenome | biome: human-associated habitat; material: feces | host: Homo sapiens | place: Peru | collected 2012
GTCCGGAGGAAATCTTCCGTGCCTACGCCCGCAGCATCGGTATCGGCGGTATCGCCATGGCGGGTATCATCGGCATCATCAAGAGCTGGGGCATCATCAAGAGTGCCGTAGGTCTGGCTGCCAAGGAGCTGAAGGGCAAGAGCGATGTGGATGAGAACGTGAAGCGTACCCAACGCGACATCTCTTTCAAGATTATCGCTATCGGTTCGCTTGTTACCATCCTCGTAACCTTCCTCTTCTTCTGGTTTGGCGTGATGGAGGGCAACCTTCTCTTCGCCATTATCGCCATTCTGCTCGTGGCTGCCATCGCCTTCCTCTTTACTACCGTAGCGGCTAATGCCATCGCTATCGTGGGTTCAAACCCTGTTTCGGGAATGACCCTGATGACGCTTATCTTTGCCTCTGTGGTAATGGTGGCTGTCGGTTTGAAAGGTCATGGCGGCATGCTGGCTGCCCTGATTATGGGTGGTGTGGTTTGTACAGCCCTCTCGGTAGCTGGTTCGTTTATTACCGACCTGAAGATTGGTTACTGGCTGGGAACTACTCCTAAGAAACAGGAGGGATGGAAGTTCCTCGGTACCCTGGTGAGTGCGGCTACCGTGGGCGGCGTGATGATGCTGCTGAACGAGACTTACGGATTCGCATCAGGTTCGCTTGCTGCTCCTCAGGCTAATGCGATGGCTGCGGTCATCGACCCTTTGATGAATGGCGTGGGCGCTCCTTGGGTGCTCTATGGTATCGGAGCCGTAATAGCCATCGTGCTGACTTATTTCAAGATTCCTGCCCTGGCTTTCGCTCTGGGTATGTTTATTCCGCTGGAACTGAACGTTCCTCTGCTCGTGGGTGGCGTCATCAACTGGTATGTTACTTCGCGCAGCAAGGATGCCAAGGTGAACAGCGAACGTGGTGAGAAGGGAACGCTCATCGCCAGCGGTTTCATCGCCGGTGGAGCCCTGATGGGTGTGGTTAGCGCCCTTCTAAAGTTTGGCGGCATCGAGGTAAGCATCGCCGACAGCTGGTGGGTAAATCCGATGTCTGAGGTTTGTTCGCTCCTGGCTTACATCTGCCTCATCGGTTTCTTTATCAAAGCCACAAAGAAATAAAGAATAGGACAACCCCTATTTATAATAAAAGACAATCGCCTGGATGCATCTGAGCACCCAGGCGATTTTTTTATTCTATCCGAATAGTTCTTTTATCCTACGATTCCGCAGCCACGAAATCCATCGGCTTGACGCCAAACTGCTTCTGGAAACACTTGGCAAAATAGCTAGGACTGCTGAAGCCTACCATATAGCTGATTTCGCTGATGCGGTAGTTTCCTTCTTTCAGGAGCTGTGCGCCCTTCTTCAGTTTCACGAGTTGTATCATCTCGTTTGGCGTAACATCGGCAAGACCGCGAATCTTATTGAAGAGCGACGAGCGGCTCATGCCCATCTTCTCGGCAAGGAACGCCACGTTGAGTTCCGGATTTGCCACATTCTCTTCGATAATATTCGACATCTTCTCCAGGAACGCATTATCAACCTGAGTTGGAGCTATCTCTGCTATCGGCTCAAGCGGAGTATGCGAGAACTTACTCCTCAACAGACGGCGCATCTCGAGAAGCTGTCTTACGCTCGCCTCAAGATACTTCATCGAGAACGGCTTTTCTATGTAAACATCAGCTCCACAGTTCATACTCTCCGTCTTTGACGCATCATCGGTCTTTGCCGTGAGCATTACGAATGGGAGATGAGAGTATTCTGAATTCTCACGCACCCTACGGCAGAACTCCGGACCGTCCATCTCAGGCATCATCCAGTCACTTATGATGAGCGAAACCGGATGCTTCTCCAGTTTTCGGAGTGCATCCTTTCCGTTGTCGGCGGTATAAACCGTATACATTTTCTCGAAATGAGCCTTCACAAACTGGCGCATGTCTTCATCATCATCCACAATCAGCATCGCCGGTTTTACCGGTTCACGAAGTGGACTGACAACAGCCTCGCCTGCCTTTTCAGAACCCTGTTCAGCCAGAGATGCATCTGTCAGCAGACTTTCCTCTGCGGCAGCCTCTTCTTCCTTCACCATTTCATCCGCCTTCTCTACCACGGCATCCACCTGGTTGAGCGGCAGGGTTACGATAAAGGTAGCCCCCTTGCCTACTTCCGATTCTACATTTACCATACCATGATGAGCCTCAACGAGATTCTTCACGATATTGAGACCGATTCCGGTTCCCGGCTTGTTATCTCGTGCCTGATAGAAGGCTCCGAAGATTTTCTCCTTCTCGTCAGGACTGATTCCCAATCCGTTATCTTCTACCTCGATGCGGAAATGGGTTCCATCCTCCAGCAGGCGGCAGGACAGGCGCACATAATCCTCCGTATATTTCAAGGCGTTGGTCATCAGATTGCTGATTACCTTGGTAACCGCCTCCTGATCTATCATCGCCACGAGATCATCTGCTGGATAATCTACCTTGAAACGGATGCTTTTCTGCTCGAAGGTAGGAGCAAAACGCTCAGCCACAGCATGCATCAGTTTTGAAATGTTATTCAAGCGGAAATGAACCTGCATGCCCTTCTGCTGCACCTTGTTGAAATCGAGCAGCTGATTGACGAGCAGGAGCAATCGCTGGGCGTTACGATCGATAACAGAAAGCGTCTGCGTGATAGTCTCACCATCAGAAAGTTTTCCGGAAACCTGTTTCCAATGCTCTTTCAGACTCTCCAAAGGTCCGATGATAAGCGTTACCGGCGTACGGATTTCATGGGCAATCATCGTAAAGAACTGCAGGCGGGCGTCTCTCATCTCCTGATCCTGCTTGCGCTCCAACTGGTCGAGTTCTTCCTGATGGCGGCGCTTCTCACGCTTCAACCGGCTCTGCATGAACCAGTAGATTGCGTAACCGATGAGCAGAAGATACAGAATCTTGGCTGGTAAAGACCACCAGAACGGCGGATGAACCACAATCTGCAGTCGAGCCTCATTCTTCGACCATACGCCATCATTATTGGTTGCCTTAACCAGGAAGGTATAGGTTCCGGCAGGAAGATTGGTATAGTTGGCACGATGCTCATGGGTATAAACCCAATCCTTGTCGATTCCTTCGAGCTTGTAAGCATACTGGTTCTTCTCAGGCGATACATAGCTCAAGGCTGCAAACGAGATATTGATGGTATTCTCATTATGAGACAGATTGAGTTCTGCAGCATGACTCAGAGATTTATCCAACTGGTCGCTTCCCGCCTCTATCGGCTTTCCGAAGAGTTCTACCGAGGTAATTGCCACAGGAGGAGCTACCTGGTTTATCTTGACGAGATATGGATAGAAACAGTTGAAACCTCTTGTCGAACCGAAATAGATTCTGCCGTCAGAAGCCAGGAGTCCGGCATTTGGCATAAACTGGTCGCAGGTGAGTCCGTCATATTTATTGAATAGCTGGACAGGTTCACCCGGCGTATATTTCACAATTCCCTTGCTGGTAGAAATCCACATTACTCCCTGCGAAATGACAAGGCTCGTGAAATCCTGACTAGGCGCATCGATGGAGATACGGCGGAAGATTCCTTTAGAAGGCAGGAATTCGCAGAGTCCGTCGCCGGTTGCAGCATAGAGCTGCCCCTTTTCGCCAATAGTCAGACAGTTCACCTGATCACTCACCAGCGAAGTAGAATCATTCTCTACATGTTTATATTGTTTCCAGGCATTATTCTTACCCAAGCGCCACAAGCCACCTCCCTGGGTAGCAAACCATACGTTGCCCTGAGGATCTTCCTTGATATCGATGGTAAGCGACTTGAACGACTTGATTCTTCTGAACTTCTGCTGACCTTCGTCGAAAAGACTGGCTCCATCCATCGAAGCCGCCCACAGCCGGTTCTTCCTGTCGCGATAAATACAATAGGCATTACTTCCCGAAACCATTCCATCGGTTTGGAAAATCTGCTGCGCTCCGGTAGCCATGTTCATTCTGATGACACCATTACCATAGGTTCCCACCCACAGATCGTTTTCATCAGCAAAGAGCGCATGAACATTATACTTGCCCATAGCCGCCTTGCCCGGATAAGAAACAAAACTGTTGGTCTGGGGATTGAAGCAGTCGAGTCCGGCATCATCGGTAGCTATCCAGATGCGATGCTGCTGGTCTTCGAAGAATCTTCCTACCACATTACCGCGCAATCCCCCCTGGCGGGCTGAGTAAGCACGGAAACGTACTTCAATACTCGTAGAAGGAAGATAACTCACACCTCCATAGAAAGTAGTAACCCAGATGCCGCCCTCATTATCGCCCGCAATACCATAAACAAAACGCTCGCTCGTGCTCCGGCTCGGATTGTTTACTTCCGACAACATACTCCAGGAGCGGTTCTGGATGTCATACTGCACCAATCCATCATCGCTGGCTATGAGAATATACTTGTTGCCGTTGTTGTAAAGCTGGTGGATATGATGAACTGCATTACTCAGAGTTCCGCTGATGAGCTGCTCGGCACTACCATCGGCGTTTAGTTTGAAAAGTCCGTTATCCCAGGTTCCGACATAAATATTGCCATCTGGTGAGGCAAGCATCGCCAGGCCATAAAACTTGTTTGCATCGCCTTTTACCGGGAAAGCCTCAAACTGGTCGGTCGACTTATTGAGATGATAAATGCTGGCTTTACTATGATTAGAGAGCATCCATACCTGGTTATTGGCATCAACCAGCATACATTGCACTTTACCCTGAATATTCTTCATCGGATACTGGTGCAATTCGTGAGTTGTACGATTATATCTAAACGCCCCTTGTCCGTTGGTAGAAATCCACACATTCTGATCGCCGTCAAGCGAGAAATTAAGAACAGGAGCCGTAATCTTATCACTCAGTTTCTGGAACCGGTCGGTTTCATAACTGAACAGATAGGCTCCATTATTGCAACCTACGAGGAGTCCTTCTTCACAAGCGGTCAAGGCACTTACATACTGGTCTACAGTCGTAAAGGGATTATAATAGGTTTTGACATCATAACCGTCAAAGCGGCACAATCCGTTGTCTGTACCAAACCACATGTATCCCTTAGAACCCTGAACCACGCTACGCACGGCATTACTCGGCAAACCATTATCCATTGTGATAGAGCGCACCATAGGGTCGACAGGAGCCCATTGTGCACCGGAACTGGTTTGCGTTATCGTATGTGGCTGCGCCTGAATATCCGTAGTTCCTTTCGAAACAAAGGCGGTAGGCACCTGAGCCTCACCCCCTACAGGCATCATCATGCAGAGCACAGAAACCATTAGTATAGATATCTTTCTCATTATATGAGTCTTTATTTTCTGTTGTTAGATAAATTAATGCCGCAAAATTACAAAAATATAACGAGAAATAGCAATAAAATGAACAAAAAAAGCCCCGAAACAAGCAAATAGCTACTTTTTAAAAGTAAGACTATCCGTTTGCTTCGAGGCAAAAACTTAAATAATGATTCAAGTGAGAAGTTTCACTATCAACAGATTGAAGTCTGAATTACTTGCTCTTTACATCGCTCCATTTAGGCGGTTTCACACCCAGCAGATTCTTCACGAAGAAGTCATAGCGCTTGTGCTCGCCATAGAGTTCGCCCATGGTATGATGGGCTCCAGGAATCACCACGAGTTCGAAATCCTTGTTGGCTTTCTCCAGGGCATTCACTACCTGATAGGTGCTCGATGGATCTACGTTATCATCAATCTCGCCTACTACCAGCATCAACGGGCGCTCCAGCTTGTGGGCATTCTCCACGTTGCTGCACTCCACATAGCTGGAGTCGATAGGCCAGCTCATCCATTGCTCGTTCCACCAGATTTTATCCATCCGGTTGTCGTGGCAGCCGCAGGCACTATAGGCTGCCTTGTAGAAATCGCCATGCAGCAATACGGCGGTGGTACTCTCCTGTCCGCCTGCCGAACAACCGTAGATTGCCACATTATCTGCATCCATATAAGGATACTTCTTGGCTGCAGCCTTGATCCAGAGTTCACGGTCTGGGAATCCGGCATCCTTCAGATTCTTGTAGCAAACCTCCTCAAACTTCTTGCCGCGATAGGAAGTTCCCATCGCATCGAGCTGGACTACGATGAAACCGAGTTCGGCAAGCGAAGTGGTGTACCAGTTGTATGGCATGAAACTCTTCGGAGTATAGGCATCGCCCGGACCCGAATAGATATACTCGATAACTGGATATTTCTTGTTCGGATCGAAATTGGTAGGGCGCTGGATGATGCCCCACATATCAGTCTTGCCATCACGCCCCTTAGCCACAAACACCTCAGGAGCTACCCATCCGTGCTTCTTCAAAGTAGCAATATCAGCCGTCTCCAGGGTCTTGACGAGCTTACCGGTCTGCGCATCTCTGAGCACGGTAACAGGAGCGGCATCCACCTTAGAATAGGTATCCAGGAGATAACGGTAATCATAGGTATATTGGGCACTATGATTTCCCTCTTCAGGAGTGAGCGCCACCATATTCTTGCCGTCGATACCTATTTTATAATAATGTACCAGATATGGGTCCTCATTCCTGTTCACGCCACTAGCCGAGAAATAGATTTCTCCCTTCTCTTCATCCACACGCTGGATGCCGCGAACAAACCAGTCGCCCTTTGTAATCTGTCGGATAACCTTCGACTTCTGCACATCGTAGAGATAGAGATGATTCCAGTTGTCGCGCTCGCTCATCCAGAGCAGTTGCTTGCCATCCTTGATAAACTGACGCCACAGACGACCATAGTTCACGAAGGTATTGGCACGCTCCTCTACCACGGTACGAAGCTTGCCGGTTTCGGCATTCATCGCCAGCATCTGATAGAGATGATGCCCACGCTGGTTGTACTCCATCGTCACCTCCTTGCTGTCTGGTGTCCATTGCATCCACTCCAGTTCATACTGGTTTTCTATCTGATGCTTGTCAGCCTCCACCTTCTTTCCGGTAGCCACATCGATGATGACCGGATAGTGCTGTGGCAGGGCATCGCCCGGCTTAGCATACTCCTGCTTGTGGAGGATAGGCTGCAGCTGGTCGGCAGGCGAAGATTCTACGTAGTAGGCATAGCGTTTCTCTACCGGAACACGCTTGCATACGAAGATGTGCTTGCCGTCTGGGCTCCATTGGATGCGGTTGCTGTAATAGCATCCGATGGTACCATCCTGGGTGAGGATTCGCTTGGCTTCGGTATAAGGTTTTCCTGCCTCATGAACCACCACGTTGTAACCTTCGATGTAGGCTTCCATCTTGCCGTCGGGCGAAAGTACCGGATAAGCCTCATTTTCCTCATCTACCTCCATCCAATGGCGCTCATGGCGTCTGCCAAACTGAGGCTTGTAGGTAGGACGAGGCTTGATGCCCAGCGCCTTCTCCATCGCTTCCTGCGAATCATAAGTCTTCATCTCATCCTTGTCGACATCATAGGATACAAACTTCTTGCCCTGAGGAGTAGAAATCTGATAATGCAATACGTGGGTGGAGTCGCACCAAGCCGATGAGCGTGCCCAATGGAACACGGAATCGGCTGAAAACTGATGACGCAGCGCATAGGCTCTGTTGTAATCTTCTAATGTGCCCTGTGCTGAAGCTGTAGCTGCCGGCATCGCCATCATTAGGGCGAGTGATGCCGATAATAAAGTCTTATTCTTCATAAGCGATGATATTTTTTATTTTATGCAGATGATTTTTATTCGATTCGTACTCGATTCTTATCTGAATCGTATTCACTCTTACTTCACTCTTACCTCAGAAGGGTTCTGTGCCCATCCCTGCATGGCAGATACAGCCAGCAGCAGAGAGAATAAGATTTTCTTCATATCAATTTTAATCATGTTAGTTTCAGCCCACAAAATAACAAAATCTTTCTGATATAAGCGAGCAAAATAGTCCAAAAGAATGAAAAAATCGTAGTAATTCCCAACTTTATGGCTTTTCCCTTTGATATTTCAAACAAAAGTTCTATATTTGCACCTTAGAAAGTGCACGAAAGATATAAACCTGCACCTTGAAAGGTGCACGAAAGTAAGAAATCTGCACCTTGGAAGATCATTTAATAAAAAAGCGTATGGATATTACATTGATAAATTACATGAAAGAACAGCTTGAACTCGTATCTTTAGCGTTCAAGAGATACAATTATGACAAGCTTCCGTGGGAGGCTCGTCTAGTAGGTTTGATGGGACCAAGAGGTATCGGCAAGTCTACCTTGATATTGCAACACATCAAAAGCAAGAGTCTAGAAGAGCAAGCTAAGTCGCTCTATGTTTCAGCCGATCACAGCTATTTCACCACCAACACGCTCATCGAAACAGCCAACCAGTTTGTGCGTGAAGGGGGCGAATGGCTCTATATAGATGAGGTACACAAATATGAAGGATGGTCGCAGGAGCTCAAGCAGATATACGATTCCCACCCTGGGCTTCATGTATTCTTTACAGGCTCTTCCATCCTCGACATCATAGATGGCGAAGCCGACTTGAGTCGCAGAGCCATCTTGTTTGACATGCAGGGTTTATCATTCCGTGAATACCTAGAAATGTTTCATGGCATCAAGACTCCTATCAGAAGCCTAGAGGATATCCTCAATGGGAAAACAGAGATAGAAGGCCTCCAGCATCCGATACCGCTCTTCAACCAATATCTGCGCGTGGGGTATTATCCATTCTCCAAAGAAGGATTTTTCCAGCAAAGATTGCAGCAAGTGATACGCCTCACGATGGAAGTGGACATCCCACAGTATGCCAACATGTCGCCAGCCACAGGCAAGAAACTGCGCCGCATGTTATCCATCATAGCCAGCAATGTGCCTTACAAGCCAGAGGCCACAGGATTGGCTAATGAGATCAAGGTGAGCCGCAACGACATACCTACCTATTTATTATATATGGAGAAGGCAGGCATGATAGGACAACTACGTGATGAGACAGGCGGCATGCGAGGACTTGGCAAGACCGAAAAGGTATATCTAGACAATACCAACATCATCTATGCCCTCTCTGGCGAGAATGCCAACATAGGCAATGTGAGGGAGACATTCTTCTACAACCAAACTCGCCTAGCTCTAGATGTAACCTCTTCCAAGGTTTCCGACTTTTCCATTGGCAAATATACCTTTGAGATAGGCGGAGCCAAAAAGAGCCATCGCCAGATAAAAGACGTAGCCGATTCCTTCATTGTGCGTGATGATACGGAGTATGCCAATGGCGATATTCTCCCACTTTGGGCCTTCGGATTGCTCTATTAGTCATTTTCCAAAAACGATTCACGATTTCAATTCTCCTTTCACCATTCGCCAAAAATGAAGACCATCAGAAACTTATAATTATTTCCCAGTATAGAAATCTGTGATGCGTCGGATGGCACGCTGGCAAACCGGACAGAAATCATCCACTTCGTTGATTCGCATACGACAGACCTGCGCCGGACGAAAACATCCCTTGCTCTGGTTGCCCGCACCCTCGAACACACCAATCTTGAAGACGGCTTCGTTGAGTTTCTTCTGCTCCTTCGCATTCTTGATATTCCTGTAATCCGGAAGTTTGGCAAGCGGCGTAGGAATCTTCACACCCTTCGGCATCATATCCGCCCACTTGCTCTGGAAATCCTTCAGCGTGGTGAGGTTCGGTTCCCAAGGCTCGGTATCACTAGGATACATCGGATCGTACTCATCGGTACTGTACTCATCGCCCAAGCCCGCATAGCCATGACCGAACTCATGTACCAGCACCTTCTTGAACGTAGGATGATCAGAGGTAGAAAGCGTAACCTGGTTGTAGATGCCGCCGCCACCATACGTAGGAGAATTCACCAATACGATGATCTGCTCGAAAGGCACATTACTCAAGGCATCATAGATGCGATGAATCTTGCTCGTGGTAAGATAACGGTTCGAATAGAAAGTATCGTAATGAGAACAAGCCATCGTGTTCTTCCATTTCCCTTCGTGCGGAATACTTGGTCCCTCATCGAGCGACGGAGCCGCAACAGCCACCACGTTGAATCTCGACTTGAGCGAAGCGAAAGGTTCGCGCTCGAAGATGGCATCGGCTGCCCGCTGCGCATCCTGATAGAATTTATCCATCTGGTCCTGGCGATAACCCTCGGCGATGATGGCGAGGTCAACACAGTCGGCAGCCTCTCCGCTCTTCACGATGTAGCGGTAAGGGATGCCATTCTCGCCCAATGGTCGGATGAGGATATCCTGAGGATTGATGGTATGGCGCAGTTCAGCCGTCACCTTCTGATGCGTATCGCTCAGGGTGATTCTTACATCCACCGGTTTCTTAGGCAAAGGCACGAGGAAACTGCTTTCGAATGATTTCTGCAGATGCTTCGCCTCCTGTGTAAGCTGCCATTCCTGGAAGAGTGTAGAGAAGGTCTTTACATAGAGTACCTTGCTGGTGCCATGCTCATACACGGTTACCTGTCCGTTTCCGTTCAGGAATTTCTCATCCAGTCTTGTCTTTCTGCCCGCCCAGGTAGGGTTGCTGTAAGCCTGTTCGAAATAGATAGCCTGGTTCACGCTATCGCCCGCCACAATATAATCCAATCGCAGCGTCTTGTTTTCGAAGTTGTCTTCAAAGCGCTGTGCCTGCATCGGCAACACCATCATCAAGGCGAGGGATGCAGCAAATAAAGTCTTATTCTTTATAAAAGTCTTATTCTTCATAAGCGATGATATTTTTATTTTAAGCAGATGATTCTTATCCAATCCGTACTTCACTCTTATTTCACTCTTACCTCATAAGGGAAACGGCGGGAAGATGGATCGAGCGAATGATTCGAAGGAGCTCCCATCACCACGAGATAGAGCGCCTTGAGAAGCTGGGACTTTGGAGCCTGAAACGAAACCTTTCCATTCATCGCATCACCCATCTGACCATAGATGCATTCATCGGTATCGGCGGTTACTCCCACCAATCCATAACGGTAACCGATGGTTCGTGCCATCTTGTCCTTGGAAGCCTTGAACGCCTTACCCTCAGCATCGAGTGCTCTGAAATCTACAGTAACCTTCTTGCCTGCCTTCGGGATTTCCAGTTTGATGGCATTGAAACCATAGTTCTCTGGAACCGAAGCTGTATCCGGACGGAGATAACCATTCTTCTGCTTCAGCATCCTGGTATCAAAGGTGCAAGCATAAGGACGGGTCTCCTTACGCGCATAACCGAAATCGAAGTTCACGAGATGACGATAGCAGTCGAACATTTCATCATTAAACTGCTTCTGACTCATCTTATATTTCCGCTTGTAGGTAACAACCGGGTCCTCTCCTACTTTTCCTTCCCGATAGAGCTGGGCGATGCTTTCCAATCCATGCATCTCAGCCCACCATTCTATCACGTATGGCGAATGATAGATGTTGTCCAGATGCAGATAACCCTTATGGGTAAGCTGTCTGAAGGCATCGAAATGATACTTCTCATCTGTTATCCACTCCGGATTCACTCTCCAGAGCATCCATTGGGATGTCATCTCGAAGAAGCCACTTCCTCCCCAGGCTTCGCCCGTTTTGTCTGCCATGATCTGAAGCTGAAAACTATGTCCCAACTCATGAGCCAGACAGTTGAGTTTTTGATCTTGAATACGGTTAGGTGTTACCCAGAGCGCTCCGATAAAGTCATCGTAAGTTCCGCCGTAAGCGGTTCCTTCCAGCGAATAGTTCACCATCACCATCATCTTATACTTGTCGCAGATGCTGCCCGGCAGAGAGAACTTCAGGGTATCGCGGAAGAAACGGTAGAACCGTTCTACCTGAGTCTGCAGATTACCCAGGTCGAAATTCATCGGCTTACCTTCGAGCAAAGGAGGATTCTGCGGATTGTCTCCGAATGGCTTTTCCCAGAAATACACGATATTCTGGGTCTGTGCACTATGTCGCCAGCACCATCTCTCATCATCCTTGTTGAAATCATAGGGTTTCAGAGAGTCCGGTACGAAGATGAGTTTCTGTGGTGCAGATACAGGATTTACGGGTCTGGTGGCAGGAGCCTCAGATGGGTCCTGCTGCGCCAGGGCTGCAGTAGCCCAAGGCAAGGTAGCTGCTGTAAGTATCAGCGATAAGAAGATTCGTTTCATTTCGGTTATGATTTTTGCGTTATTTATTACTTTCGTTATTGATATTTCGCCACAAAAGTACTGATAATCTAGCAAAAACGCTCGCAATATCGTCTAAAATGATAGAAATATCGTATTTTTCCAAAGAACATCTTAGAGATTTGTCAAAAACTACATCAGAATAATAGATTTATGCCAAAAAACTTGGGGGATATTATAAAAAGTCGTATCTTTGCCAAAAGAATTCCATAAAAAGAAATGATGACAATTATGAAATATCCTATAGGAATACAGACATTTGAAAAAATAATTGAGGAAGGTTTCTCTTATGTTGACAAGACAGACCTTGTATATCAATTGGTGCATTATGCACAAAATCTGTTTCTGAGTCGTCCTCGACGATTTGGAAAGTCTCTCCTTGTATCTACCCTTCAGGCATATTTTGAGGGAAAGAAGGAACTATTCGAAGGACTTGCCATCGAGAAACTGGAAAACGAATGGGAAACTTATCCTGTAATCCATATCGACTTGAGCAGTGGCAAGTATTATCAGCTACAGAACCTACATACAACACTTCATCGCATATTGTCTGAATATGAACGTTTGTACCACATCGCTACCCCTACTGTCAATCCAGATGTTTACAGTTCTCGATTAACCAACATCATATCGGCTGCTCGTCAACAGACAGGCAAGAAGGTGGTGGTGCTCATTGATGAATACGACTGCCCGATGCACGACTCCGTGAAAGATGAAAACTTGCAGAATCAGATACGCGACATCATGCGAGATTTTTTCAGCCCTCTCAAACAACAAGACGCCAACTTGCGTTTTGTCTTCATCACAGGTATTTCGAAGTTCAGCCAATTGAGCATTTTCAGCGAGCTGAACAACCTCAAGATTATCACGATGAAGAATGAGTATGCCTCCGTTTGTGGTTTCACAGAAGAAGAACTCTTGGTCAACTATCAGGAAGACATCCAAGAATTGGCAGACGAGAACGAATTAACTTACGATGAAGCGCTGGCAGAGTTGCGCTATCATTACGACGGTTATCATTTTTCTGCAAAGTCACCTGGAATCTACAACCCATTCAGCATCATCAATGCATTGGATGACAAAGAATTTAACAGCTATTGGTTTACATCGGGTACCCCAACATTTCTGGTTGAGCTTTTGCAAAAAAAAGGATACGATATGCTTCAGCTAGATGATATTTGGACATCCGACAAACGCTTTGACGCTCCTACAGAAAAGATTTCAGACCCAGTGCCTGTCTTGTACCAAAGTGGCTATCTTACTATCAAGGAGTACGACAAGAGAAGCAAGCAATACCGTCTTGGATTTCCTAACGAAGAGGTTCGACAAGGATTCTCCACAAGTCTTTTCCGTTATTATTCACCAGATGGAATGGGCAACTACGATGCCTTGTGTAGAGCCTACTACGACTGCTTGGTTCGTGATGGAGACATGTCGGCATTCCTGCCTCATCTAAAGACTTTCTACGATAAGTTCCCTTATACATTGATCAACAACAATGAGCGCCATTACCAAGCGGTGTTGTACACCATATTTGCCATGCTAGGAGTGGATGTTACCCCAGAACAGCCTACTTCTGACGGCAGAATCGATATGGTACTGAAAACCACCGACAGTATCTATGTCTTTGAACTGAAATATAAAAAGGATGCCGCTACGGCATTGGCTCAAATCGAGGACAAGAAATATGCCTCGGCCTTTGCTGATGACAAGCGCAAGAAAGTGTTGGTCGGCATCAACTTCTCGGAAGACAACAGGACAATAGACGAATGGGAAATCAACACCCTATAGACAAGCCATCGCCAGATAGCACACTTGTTTAAACAATAATAATACAGAAAACCATCTGATAGCATTAGTTCTATCGGATGGTTTTCTTTTTAACACAAAACCTCAATATCGTATTCCTTTATCATTATGATGAAAGAATGCTTTCTTTAGTATTCTTAAAAGGCTAAAACACATAGCTGATATGATGAGAGAAGCCCAATCTATCACCTTAAAGAATTAGATGTATGTGATTGCTGCCATATGCCAGCAAGGTTGTCGGCAATTGCCAGCAATGCTGCTGGCATATGGCAGCAATGTTGCCGGCATATGCCAGCAACCGCACAAATCAAGATATTCAAGCCGAATAAGCGTGGAAGTATGACTGTTTAAGTTATGAGTTATAGGGTATTAAGACAACACATCTTACGCTTCGGATATGTACGTATAAAACAATGGCAGTATCCAAACTACCAGCCAAATGGGTTTAGTACATTTCATTTCGTTTATGTTTAAATAAGTTTATGTTAAGTTCCGTTTGCAAAATAACTATTTTTTCATGAGACAAACAGAAAGAATCGTTCAAAATATCATCAAAATAATAGATTTACGCAAAAAAACTTGGAAGATATTACAAAAAGTAGTATCTTTGCCAAAAGAATCTATAAAAAGAACAGATTATGAGATTATCAGAAGAACGATATATCAGCTTACTTACCGACTTTGGTTTCAAACGTATCTTTGGAACAAAGCCAAATAAAGACTTGCTCATCAACTTTCTGAATTCGCTTTTCGATGGAGAGCAAGTCATTAAGGATGTCCGCTACCTCAATAGCGAACACGTTGGTGATGTTTTCGCAGAGCGCAAAGCTATCTTTGATGTGTATTGTGAAAATGAGAAAGGAGAAAAGTTCATTGTTGAGATGCAGAACGCTTTTCAGAAATATTTCAAAGACCGTTCTCTCTTCTACTCAACATTTCCTATCAGAGAACAAGCTCCAAAAGGACAGGATTGGAATTTCAAGCTAGCCCATGTTTACACGGTTGCATTGCTCAATTTTGATTTTAAGGAAGAAGCTTTTGACCAAAAAGAAATCAACCACGATGTTGGTCTGCTAGACAAAAAGACATTCAAGGTCTTTAACGACAAACTTTCTTTCAAGTATATTGAGATTGCGAAATTCAACAAAAGCGAGACTGAGCTAGAAACGCTGTATGACAAATGGCTCTATGTACTCAAGAATTTACCCAAGCTTGACAAACGACCGAAAGCTTTAAAAGAAAGAATTTTCACGAAGTTGTTTGAAGAAGCAGAAATTGCAAAATTCAGTCAACAAGAGCTACGAGAATACGAGGATAGCCTCAAGGCTTACCGAGATATAAAAAATTCGATCGATACTGCGAAGGAAGAAGGCAGAGAAGAAGGCAGAGAAGAAGGCAGAGAAGAAGGCATTGCCAAAGAAAAGTTGGCTACCGCAAAGCGTCTTCTCGGCATGGGGCTCACACAAGAGCAAGTTGCCCAAGGAGCAGGACTTTCTATAGAAGATATAGAGAGACTTATTTAAACCATAATAAAACAAGAAAACCATCCGGTAGCATTAGTTCTATCGGATGGTTTTCTTGTTATTTAATTTTCTTAGAAAGTCTCACCATCAATACACCATGAGCAGGAATAGTTGTCTTGGTATTCTGAGCAGTAGTACCAATATCCTTATGTTTCCAAAGATCCCTGATAACATATTCATTGGCATGAATGTTCACCTCGTTGGCAAAATAGATAGTCTGGGCTCTCCAGTTATAGTCCAGCTTCCAAGGGAAATCGGTACGGTTCAGGAAGCAGACTGCCAGTTCGCCATTGCTCAGAGGCTTTGCCCAGATTTCCTTCTCTCCCATATCCATGAATCGGCGTCCCTGCTCGCCCATAGGGTCCTGGTCAACGGCAATCACTTCCTTGTTGGTCAGTATCTCATGGGTATCCTTATCCATCTTGGTCAAGTCGTTGCCGGCCATCAGCGGAGCAGCCAGCATACACCACATAGAGAAATGAGTAATATACTCATCCTTGGTCATACCGCCATTACCCACTTCCAGCATCTCGGCATCATTCCAATGACCCGGTCCAGCATACGGATAAAGATCAGCCATCTTGTCGATGACGTTGAGTACACCTACGCCACCCCAGTCGAAGAGACATTGGTAGCAATCTCTGATATCGGCAGTAACGCGCCACAGATGTCCGATACCCTTACCCCATTTCCAAGGTTCATGCTCGCCCCATTCGCAAATACTGAGAATGATAGGTCTACCAGACTCCTTGATTGCATCGCTCATAGTAGCATAAGCAGCCTGCGCATTCTGTCCCTCATCAGAGCACCAGTCATACTTCAAGTAATCTACACCCCATTTGGCATACATCAAGGCGTCCTGAAACTGATGACCACGGCTGCCAGGGCGACCTTGACAGGTGTAGCTTCCAGCACAGGAATAAAGACCGAACTTCAAGCCCTTGCTATGAATATAATCAGCCAGGTATTTCATTCCGTGAGGAAAGCGGTCGGGATCTGCCTGAATGAAGCCAAGCGAGTCGCGTTCTACCTGCCAGCAGTCATCAATAACAACATACTGGTATCCCGCATCCTTCATACCAGACTCTACCATCTTATCCGCTATATCCATAATCAGCTTTTCGCTGACATTACAACCAAACTTATTCCAGGAGTTCCATCCCATAGGAGGAGTTTGAGCCTGAGCCAGATAAGCAGAATCAGAAACTACCTTTGGCTTACCAAAGAACATCTGTGCCTGCATCGGTATTGCCATCATCAAGGCGAGCGATGCAGCTAGTAAAGTCTTATTCTTCATTTCGGTTATGATTTTTGCGTTATTTATATTTCGCCACAAAAGTACTGATAATCTAGCAAAAACGCTCGCAATATCGTCTA
>OIZF01001087.1_pt1 | contig 16787 bp, 17 predicted proteins | sample 1588471 | NCBI WGS metagenome assembly OIZF01 (sample SAMN03283279) | human gut metagenome | biome: human-associated habitat; material: feces | host: Homo sapiens | place: Peru | collected 2012
CCGCCCTCGGGCGGGGCCTCGGGCACCTTCCCCCGAGGGGGAAGGCTTTATACTCTATTACATTTTTAAACAGGTGATCCTATGAATATCCTTGCTGTAGATACCGCGGGCAAGACGGCGGCGGTGGCGGTGCTGCGGGACGATGTCCTGCTGTACGAGGCCCAGTGCAACAACGGCCTGACCCACAGCGAAACGCTGCTGCCGATGATCGACACCGCCCTGAAGGCCGCCGGGCTGACCGTTGATGACCTCGACGTGCTGGGCGTGACGAACGGCCCCGGCAGCTTTACCGGGCTGCGCATCGGGCTGGCCGTCGTCAAGGGGCTGGCCCTGCCCCGCCAGATCCCCTGCGCGGGCGTCTCCACGATGGCCGCGCTGGCCTACGGCCTGGCGGGCGAGGGCACCGTCATCGGTGCGCAGGATGCCCGCCGCGGGCAGGTCTACTGGGGCGCATTTGACCTGGCGGCCCATGACCGCCTGACCCCGGACACCGCCGCACCGGTCACAACGCTGGAAAATTTCGTCCAAACCTGCAAAAAACCTCTGTTTTTTGTTGGCGACGGCGCAACTTTGTGCTACAATACATATAAGAATGTTCCGGGCGTGGTCTGCGTGCCGCAGCCGATGCAGGTTTTGCGCGGTGCGGGCGTGGCACTGGCCGCCAGGGCCATGTGGGAGCGCGGCGCGTGTGTGCCGCCAGCCGCCCTGCTGCCTGACTACCACCGTTTGAGCCAGGCCGAGCGGGAGCGCGCGGAACGTGAAAAAACAGAGGGGAAACAAAATGAAGTTTGACAAACCGATTGCACTTGCTGCCGACCACGGCGGCTATGAGCTGAAGGAGGCCATCAAGGCCCATCTGGACGAGCTGGGCGTGGCCTACACCGACTTTGGCACCGATTCCACCGCCAGCGTGGACTACCCGGACTTTGCCGCCAAGGGCTGCAAGGCCGTGCAGGACGGCAGCTGCGCACTGGTCATCCTGTGCTGCGGCACCGGCGTGGGCATGTCGATGTGCGCCAACAAGATGAAGGGCATCCGCGCCTGCTGCTGCAGCGATACCTTCAGCGCCGAGTTTACCCGCCGCCACAACAACGCCAACGCCCTCTGCCTGGGCGGGCGCGTCGTGGGCGCGGGTCTGGGCTGCCAGATCGTGGACGCCTTCCTGAACGCCGAGTTCGAGGGCGGACGCCACCAGATGCGCATCGACAAGATGATGGCGCTGGAAAACCACTAAGTTTCACATTGCCTGCACGGCAGGCTGAATATCTTTAAAATGCAAGGAGATCGTACCATGAGCGTTGTTGAAATTGTTGACCATCCCCTGATCCAGCACAAAATCAGCCTGCTGCGTGACCGCAACACCGGCACCAAGGAGTTCCGTGACCTCGTGAGCGAGATCGCGATGCTGCTCTGCTATGAGGCTACCCGCGACCTGCCCACCGAGGAAGTCGAGGTCGAGACCCCCGTGGCTCTGGCCCGCACCAAGGTCCTGGCCGGCCGTAAGCTGGCTCTGGTCCCCATCCTGCGCGCCGGTCTCGGCATGGTGGACGGCATGCTGAACCTGATCCCCGCCGCCAAGGTCGGCCACATCGGCATGTACCGCAACGAGGAGACGCTGGAGCCCGTTGAGTACTACTGCAAGCTGCCCAGCGACATCAACGAGCGCGAGGTCTTTGTCCTCGACCCGATGCTGGCTACCGGCGGCAGCTCCTGCGATGCCATCGCCCAGATCAAGAAGCGCGGTGCCAAGCACATCAAGTTCATCGGCCTGGTCGCCGCGCCCCAGGGCCTGAAGGCCCTGCACGAGGCACACCCCGACGTTGACATCTACGTCGGGGCCCTCGATGAGAAGCTGAACGACAACGGCTACATCGTCCCCGGTCTGGGCGACGCCGGTGACCGTATCTTCGGCACGAAGTAAGAATTTAAAATAAAAACAGGGGCGTGAACCGTTATGGATTCACGCCCCTGTTTTTTAGTTTTGTAGGGGCCGGGCATGCCCGGCCCGCGCGTATAAGGCAAACAGTCATTTGCGGGGAAATTGAGGGCGGCAGCGCTTTTATCTTCCTACAACCGTATCCGCCTCTAAAATCGCGTCGTTCTGCTCTTTATACCGGGCGGCGGTCTCGTCATCCAGCACATAGACCGTGACAGGGATCACCGCGTTTTCCACCGACTCCTCGTACGTCTCGTAGTACAGATCAATGAAAGCCTTTCCCTGCACCAAGGCCGTGCCGGTGTCGGCGGCGTAGGCGTAGCCGTAGACGAACTTTCCGTCGTCGCTGGTGATGTACAGCAGCGAGCCGTAAGGTATGACGCCCGGGTTGATGGCCACTGTGCCGTAGGTCAGGCGGCGCCCGCTGGCACCCTTGGCCGTGGCGGAGGCGGAGTAGCCCGTGGCACGCTGCCCCGTATAGGTTGCGGCGACGCCCTCGACGGGGACGCCATCGACCACATCCGGCCCGACAAAGCTGGAAACGGGGACCTGCTCGCCGTAAATTTTCTGCACGGTGGGCACCATCTCGGCCTCATTCACACGCTCGATCTCATTCGTCTCGGCCCACTCGCCGTCGATCCACTTCTCGCGGTAGACAACGGTGTCCTGCCCATCGTGTCCCTCCTCCAGGGTCATGACCTTGCTCTGCTTGCGGTAGAACAGGCTCGTCGGGATCTCCTCGATCTCGGTGGGGACGACCTCATCGACAGTGTACTCGTTGTAGGTAACGCGCTGCACCGTGATGCCGCTGCCCTCGGGGACGATTTCATCCGCTGCGGGGGTCAGCAGGTCGTCCGCCGTGTAGGTCAGCCCGGCGCTCTCAAGCAGCTCCGCCGTTGTGTGCGTGCCGGTGACGGTCAGCTCCTGCATTGCGCCGTCCGCCGTGACCGGCACCGTGTAGGCGCGCAGGACGTCCAGCCGCTCCCCGTCCTCGGTCTGGGACCAGACGGCTTCGTCGTGCTCGCCCAGCGGCGGCGTGCCGGACTGCTGCAGAACGGCAGCCAGATCGGTGGCCGCCGTCAAAATGCGCACGGTATCGCCGTGGGTATCGGCGACGGTGGTAAAGTGCAGCGCCGAGCCGGTAAACGCGATGGCCGCTGCCAGCGCTGCCGCCCCGCCCAGCAGTGCCCCCCACTTGGGGCCCGCCAGCGCCGCCCAGCGGCGGATATGCTCCCTTGTTTTTACGGATAAGGCCATGAAAGCCTCCTTTTTTGCCATAGAAAAGGCGCCGGCCCACAAGGACCGACGCCATAAATGCTGTGGGATAAAGCTTTTGCTGCGCAGCAGAAATCAGCGCTTGCTGAACTTATGCGGCGCAGAGGATGTGTTATTTACATTTCAGTCTTTGCGTTTTCGGATTGAAATAATAACACAAAATCGTAAATTTTGCAAGTCTTTTGACAAAATAGCCGCACTTGTAACAAAAATCAATCATGTGCCTTGCTTCTTTTGTGCTTCTTACCCATGGCAGCTCAGGGCGATGGAAAGAATTGCGGGGTTGCAAGGCACACCTAAATTAAATCGGAGGGGATTCGATTATGAATAAATTTGATTTTAACGCCTTAACTGCGGATGAACCCGCACAGTTTGGAAAATACGGCAGTCTGCGGTTGCGCTACCTGAAAGGAAACAAGCCTATGTTGTATCAGGCTTTGCGGCAAGGGAATTTGCTCAACGCCCACCTAAATGAAATTGACCGGCAGGCTCATGAAATGATGGAGCAAATTGTGCAGCATCTTATCCGTAGCGAGCAGTTTGACGAATCGGTAAAACTTTCAAATCCCATTTTGTGGGTGCAAAAGATGAATTCTTTCAAGGATATTGCCGAAGAAACTATTATGCGTGACTTGATTTATTGCTAATTTGAGAATTGTCGGATGCCCTTGCTACGGTGAGGGCATCCGATTTTTCTATCATCAGCAGCGATTCCCGATTAACTGCAAACGCCCCGGAAAGTACGAGCAAGCACGGCATTTGGTACACCAAACGCCCACTTGTTGGGGAAAAACCCAATCCCCTGCCACAAACGGAGATGTTATAATTTGCCTTATGAGAAGATCGGCAAAAATGAGCCAGTTTGTATTGCAGATGAAGTGTCGTTTGAGATCCCGGAGAGTTGGGAGTGGGTGAGGTTCAAAAACCTCGTATCCTATTCGATGGGAAAAACACCGCCACGCAAGGAGTCAGAATATTGGACTGAACCTGTTTACCCATGGGTGTCTATTGCTGATATGAATGCCGATGATACCATCCTTTCAACAAAAGAAATGGTTAACGAATATGCTGCCGAAAAAACTTTTAGAAAGCGTATTAGCAAGGCAGGAACACTTTTAATGAGCTTTAAGCTTACGGTAGGAAAGGTTTCGCTTTTAGGAATTGACGCGTATCATAATGAGGCTATTATTTCAATTTATCCGTTTGTTGATAATGACGCTATCATAACGAATTACTTGTTTTGCATACTTCCTCTTATATCGCAATCTGGTCAAACAAAAACAGCTATCAAAGGTAATACCCTTAATTCTGAAAGCTTGGATGCACTGCTAATTCCACTCCCACCATTAATGGAACAAGAAAGAATTTGTAAAAGACTTAATAACCTTAAGCCTAAACTATCCGACTATAATAAAACATACAATGAAGTGTCTTTGTTAAATGAATGCTTCCCAACGCAACTGAAAAAATCCATTCTCCAATATGCTGTTCAAGGCAAACTCGTTCCCCAAGATCCCGCCGACGAACCCGCCTCTGTCCTTTTGGAGCGCATTCGAGCAGAAAAAGAACAACTCATCAAATCTGGCAAAATCAAGCGTGACAAGCACGAATCCGTCATTTTTAGGCGGGATAATTCTTATTATGAGAGAGTGGACGGAATAGACCGCTGTATCGATGAGGAAATACCGTTTGAAATTCCGGATAGTTGGGAATGGGGATACCTTGGAAACATTGCATTTGTAACAAAATTGGCGGGATTTGAATACACAAAGTATATTGCACCCGCATTGCAAAGTAATGGTATCCCTCTTTTTAAAGGGAAAAATATCCAGAATGGGCATCTCATTGAAAGCTTTGAAAGTTATATACCCGATGAAACATCGGATAACTTATGGAGAAGTCAAATTACGAAAAAATGTTTGTTAACACCTTATGTTGGAACAATTGGAAATATAGCAATATTTGACGGAAATTATAAAGCACATTTAGGTTCCAATGTAGGGAAAATCGAAATGCTAAGTAGCAACATTCTTGAAGAATACGTTCTTTTCTATCTTCGTAGCGAGTATGGATATAAGGAATTAACAAAATTTAAAAAGGCTACGGCACAAGAAAGTATTTCCATCGAAGCTATTCGAAACGTAAGAATCGCAATACCGCCATTTTGCGAACAAAAACGCATCGTTAAGAAATTGAATATCATAATGTCTCGAATTATGTGATAATGAAGCTTTTGTCACGTACAATCATGGTGAAGGGAGGTCTTTCACCATGATTGTAAAATTTGAAAGACATTTAAGAGGTACAAACCTTGCAGAAAACACCGTTAAATCGTATCTGTTTGCAGTAAGGCAATTTTACACAAGATATGATTCCGTGACAAAACGCAGCTTAAAAGAGCATAAGGCGTGGCTCATAGAGCAGTACAAGCCCAAAACTGTGAATTTGCGTATACGGGCCATCAACTGCTATTTGGAGAGTATTGGGAAAAGCGCATGGGCATTATCTTCCGTAAAAGTACAACAAAAAGCATTTTTAGAAAATGTTATCAGCGAAGCGGATTATACATACTTTAAGAACTGCCTAAAGCGTGATGACAATTTGCTTTGGTATTTCGTTATTCGTTTTTTAGCTGCCACCGGTGCGCGCGTCAGTGAACTGGTACAAATCAAAGTCGAGCATATCAAGTTGGGGCATCTTGATTTGTATTCAAAAGGTGGAAAACTGCGCCGCATTTATATTCCGAAAACACTGCAAGAGGAAGCCCTCGCATGGCTAAATGAAATCCACCGAGACAGCGGTTTTATCTTTTTAAACCGCTTTGGTGAACGGATTACCACCAGAGGAATCTCCGGCCAACTCAAAAAACTAGCAGTGCAGTACGGCATTGATCCTGCCGTGGTATATCCGCACTCTTTCCGACACCGCTTTGCCAAAAGTTTTTTGGAAAGATGCAGCGACATTGCATTTCTTGCCGACCTGATGGGGCATGAAAGTATTGAAACCACGCGCATTTATCTGCGTAAAACCGCAACTGAGCAGCGGGCTTTGGTAGACAACATCGTCGACTGGTAAAAGCAGAGGACATACATTCCTATAATTCGGAGTGTATGCCCTCTGTTCTTATTTTACTTTAGCGAACGCTCGGTTAATCTTTTCGACAATTCGGTATTGTTCTTTTGCAGGTGGTAACGGAAGAAGCATATTAGATAGCGTTTGGCCATTGCAATTTGGTTGTGCAGTAGCAGTTGTTCCTGTTTTTAGTTGCTGCCAGTATAGTGGCGATTCCATAAAGTATTTCAAATATTGAGGACAAAGAAGTGCGCTATATCGCGTGCGAATTAAATATCCGGCATAAATAGCCTCGTATGGAACATCTCTTACAAGAAATGATTTTCCGACAGTTCCTCCCGTTCGAGCAAACAAAATATCATTTGGTTGGAGCAAATATGTTGAAATATCTAATTCATCGATGTCACAGAATGGAACTGTAGTCCATGTTACAAGGTTTTCATGAATATCACTAATACGAACCATTCTTATACGCCCACATTGTTTGGCCGGTGCATTATAGCCATATTGAATCGATGTTGCTACCGTTCCCCATCGCGTCCAACTCCATGATTCCGGAATTTCAAACGGTATTTCATCATCGATACAGCGTTCTATTCCATCCATTCTCTCATAATAAGAATTATCCCGCCTAAAAATGACGGATTCGTGCTTGTCACGCTTGATTTTGCCGGATTTGATGAGTTGTTCTTTTTCTGTGCGGATGTGATCCAAAAGGACGGATGCGGGTTCATCGGCGGGGTCTTGGGGAACAAGCTTACCCTGAACTGCGTATTGCAAAATAGATTTTTTCAGTTGACTTGGAAAATTATTATTGTATGTTTCTAATGCTGTTTCCTTGTCATTGTATACCATAACCAATGGCAGCACATCTGAAAGTTTCTGAACAATCCTGCGCTGTTCTGCGTAAGGAGGGACAGGAATAAACAAGTTCGCAATAACGGCAGGTTTCAGTTCGGTTTGATTTGTTGATCCTGAACAATTCTTTTCAAGATAAGGTTGGTAGTAAGTGAGTGCATAATAAATGTAATCCGAAACAAGTGCAGCATTAACCCGAACGGTTGTAACATGGGAATCTGGTACAATAATGCAATCATCTATCCGGTCTGAATCACGAAAAACACCAATTCTGCCAAGCGTACCATTTCCGGTCGAGTTGATAACAATATCGTTGTCCCGCATATATTCTTCATCTGGGTACTTTGTAAACACTTTCAAATCCAAGTGCTTGGTCAAAGACAAATCAATATTACCCGCTTTGGTATTGCACTTCTGTGCAAATACAAGGACGTTCCCGCTATTGGCGTATGTGGGCGATTTCCCGCGCTTGATTTCTTTAATTGTAATATCCTTTAATCTCACCCACTCCCAACTCTCCGGGACATCAAACGGCACTTCATCGGCAATGCAGACAGGCTCATTTTTGCCGATCTTCTCATAAGGCAAATTATCGGCTCCACGAAAAATCACAGAGGGATTCTTCTCTTTCTTGATTTTTCCCTCTTTGATAAGTTTTTCTTTCTCCGCACGGATGCGTTCCAGCAGGACAGAGGCCGGTTCGTCGTTGGGGTTCTGCGGAACCAGCTTGCCCTGCACCGCCATCTGCAAGATTGAATTTTTAAGTTGCTGCCCGGTCATAACTTCTCCTTACACATTTTGCAGTCGGTTCAAAAGGTCGGCTGTCAGCTGCGGTTCTTCCAGCAGTGAGATGCCAAAGCATTTTTTACCGGCATCTTTTAGCGAGGCTCCAATGTGATATGCTATCGTTCCATCCAAAATCAAGAAGCGATCATGGAACACCTGCGTTCTTGTCACTTCCAATGTCGGATACTGCGCATTAAACTGGGCAACGTCCTGATTTGTCAGCCGCGCACTTGCATAGGTATAACATTTTACGCGCACATTGGGCTGCTTCTTGGCAAGCAGATTCAGCGTATTGACATCCACATAGCCATCTATCAAAGCAATTTCTCTTTTTGCCTTTTGAATCAGCGAAACCAGCAGGCTGAACGCATCATAAATCTGCCCATCAAAGAAGATTTTCTGCTGTGACTCGGCATGGTCGTCGATGTACCGGAACACTTTGTCAAAGCGCTCGTCCGTGCTTTTTTGATATTCAAGCTGTTTCAGTTCAATACTGCTGATACGCTCAAACAGCAGCGCATTGTTGGCAATAAAGCGGCGCATCTCCACAAATGTGTTCATAATGCGAATCGACATTTGCACCGCGACATCGCTGCGCAGTACGCCGGACAGCATGGCAATCCCCTGCTCCGTAAAGGCATAGGGCAGATACCGACGACCACCGCGCCCGTTTGAGGTCACAAATTGTGACCTCAAAGATGTGTATTCTTCCGCTGTCAGTTGAAAGCGGAAGTTTTCCGGGAAGCGCTCAATGTTTCTGCTGACCGCCTGATTGAACACTTTCGTTTCCACCTGATACAAAGCCGCCAAATCACTGTCCAACAGGACCTGCTGGCCGCGAATCACATAGACAAGGCTGCGTAAATCGGTTTCATTCATAACCGCAGGAATCAGTGATTTTTCTGCTTTTGCCTGTATCTCGCTCATGTTTTGTACTCCTATTTTGAGGTTCCAAATTGGAACCTCAAATCAATCTTGTGCGTCCAAATCAATGCCGAGGATTTCCGTAATCTGCGCAAGAATCCTGTCAATATCAGCATTCAGGCTGGCTCGCTTTTCCTGATACTGCTGAATCAATTCTTTCGGCGGGAGGATTTCTTCTTCCTCATGCGGGTAGCCGCAAAGGTCAATGTTATAGTTTCGGTCTTTGATTTCCTGCAACGTATATTTTTTTGCCTTGTCAAAGCCGTCCTGCTGAATCGGCGCACGGTCATGCCACCATGCAACCGCCGGGGCAAAATGCTCCAGCTTCATGGACTTGGTTTTGCTGAAGTGCTTATACCCCTCCGGCATATCCAAGCGGTAAAACCATGTTTCTGCTGTCGGACCGGTACGGTCAAAGAACAAGATATTAGTCGTGATCGGTGTGTACGGAGCGAACACGCTACTCGGCATACGAATGATTGTATGAACATTAAATTCGGAGAACAGCTTCGTCTTGATGGCGACCTTTGCATTGTCCGCGCCAAACAGGAAGCCGTCCGGCAGAATCACGGCAGCGCGTCCGTTTTCTTTCAAGCGGTACATAATGACCGACATAAAGAGGTCCGCCGTTTCGCTGCTGGCAAGGTCAGACGGGAAATGATTCTTTACCTCTGCCTTTTCCGAGCCGCCGTAAGGCGGATTCATCAGGATCACATCGACCTGATCGTCCTCGGTGTAGTCCAGCACATCACGCAGCAGGGTGTTGTCGTGGAATACCTGCGGTACATCCAAGTCATGCAACAACATATTCGTGATGCAAAGCATATAGGGGAACTGCTTTTTCTCAATACCGTAAATGGAGTTGGCATACTTTTCCTCGTCCTCGGTGGTTTTGACCTTTTTCTTCAGTTCTTTCAGCCAGCTTGTGATGAATCCGCCCGTGCCGCAGGCAAAGTCCGCCATTGTTTCCCCAATTTGCGGGTCTATCATCTGCGCCATAAAATCTGTTACTGCGCGGGGCGTGTAAAATTCACCAGCCGAGCCAGCGCTTTGCAATTCCTTTAGAATTGTCTCGTAAATTTCGCCAAAGGCGTGGCTTTCCTCATAATCGGTAAGGTCGAGTTCATCAATGACGCCGATGACCTGCCGCAGAAGCACACCGTCTTTCATGTAGTTGTTGGCATCTGCAAAAGTCGTCTGCACAATGGCTTTTTTGATGGGTGTGGACGCATCGACTGGCAGATTCTTCAGCGTCGGGAACAGCGTATTGTTGACAAAATCCAACAATGTATCGCCGGTCATGCCCTGTCCATTTTCATCATGCGCCCATTTGCGCCAACGGCAGGGCTCCGGAATGATAGAGTGATAGTTATCATCCGAAAATTCCCAGTCCTGCTCTTTTGCGTCATACACTTTCAAGAAGAGCATCCACGCGATTTGCTCAATGCGCTGTGCATCGCCGTTGATACCGGCGTCGTTGCGCATGATATCGCGCACTCTCTTTACAAAGTTAGACATATTTCCCATTTGTTATGCTGCTCCTCCATCGTAGATTGCCTGTTCCAGCTCTTTGACGGCTTTCAGGTAGCCGTCCTTGCCGCCGAAGTAAGAGGCAATCTTCTGCGGTTTGCCCATCTGCATAAAGGGGTCAAGCCGCAGTATTTCTGTTTTTTCAATTTCGTAGATGCCGGTATTCATGTACTTGTCCAGCAGGGCTTCCAAAACCGTTCTTGCCGCGCCGCTGTACTTGTTGAGGAAGTCTTTCTTCTTCACATTTTCGGCACGTTCGCGGCGGGTCAAGGGCTTCTTGTCAAAAGCGACATGGCAGATAAAGTCAAAATCATCCACATCGGACATACCTTGGTCGTCCTTTATCGCTTCAAGGTCGATGCCCTGATTGCGCAAAAGTTCCCGGATGGTTTCCTTTTTATCCTCTGCCGACCACTGGCGAATAAAGTTATCCAGCGAAGCGTATGCACCGCGGATATTTTCCTTTGTGTAGTCGATGATGCTTTCCTGTTTCAGCAATTTGCCGCTCGCATCGTATACAGAGACAGTCTTGTAAATCACTTCCACGCGGCAGCCGTTTTTATCCACAATGGGCTTCGGATTTTTCGGACCAACCGGCGGGTCAAGGGTGTCCGGGCCGGGCTTAGGCGGCGTCTGTGGGGTATCTTTGTTGGGGTCGTAGTCGTCATTCATTTCGATAGGGCCATCCCATTCCGGGTCAGCAAACAGGCGGCTGACATTGCGGAAGTCCATAACCACGAAATGCGTTTTGCCCTCTTTTTCTCTTAGCCGAGTGCCACGGCCAATGATTTGCTTGAACTCTGTCATAGAGCCGATCATTTCATCCAAAACAATCAGCTTTGTCATTTTGCAGTCGGAGCCTGTGGAGAGCAATTTCGAGGTCGTCGCAATCACAGGATACTTTGCGGAAACAGAAATAAAGTAGTCTAGCTTGCTTTTGCCGTAGGTATCGCTGCCGGTAATGCGCACCACATAATCAGGGTTCTGCTTTACCATGTCGGCGTTCTGATTCACCAGCGCAACGCGCATTCTCTCTGCTGCGTCCTCTGTTGCGCAGAACACGATGGTCTTTGCCATGCGGTCTGTGCTTTTCAGGTAACGCGTGATTTCAGCGGCAACCTGTTCGATACGGTCTTGTATGATAATGTTGTAGTCGTAGTCGCTGTTGGTGTAGATTCTATCCTCGATTTCATTGCCGTAAATATCGCGCTGCCCCTTGCGCGGACGCCAGCCCTCACCGATGTCGGTCATAATGTTGATAACCTTGAACGGCGCGAGGAAACCATCCTCGATGCCCTCTTTCAGGCTGTATGTATAAATCGGCTCACCGAAATAATCAATATTGGAAATGTACTTTGTTTCTTTAGGCGTCGCGGTCATGCCGATTTGCGTTGCCGAGGAAAAGTATTCCAAAATTTTGCGCCAGTTGCTTTCTTTTTTCGCAGAACCACGGTGACACTCGTCCACGATAATCAGGTCAAAGAAATCCGAACGGAACAACTGCGACAGTTTGGCGAGTGCATTATCGCCTTCTTCCTCTTGATCATCGTTATTGCCCGCAAGCTGCTGATACAGCGAGAAATAAACCTGATACGAGGTAATGGTGCTGGGGTCATCTTTGGCAAAGTTCACCTTATGAATGACTTTTTCCAGCGGAGCAAAGTCCTGCTGAATCGACTGGTCAACAAGGTTGTTGCGGTCAGCCAAGTACAGGATTTTCTTCTTCATACCGCTTTTCAGCAGGCGGTATACGATTTGGAACGCTGTGTAGGTTTTGCCTGTACCGGTGGCCATAACCAACAGAATACGGTTTTGCCCTCTTGCGATAGCATCCACTGTGCGGTTGATGGCAATGCGCTGGTAGTAGCGGGGCGGGTAGGTGCTTTGGCTGCTGTAATACGGCTGTGCGATGATTTTCTCCTGTTCGGGGGTCAATCCTGCGCCGCCGTTTGCGCCTGCCTTATAGCGCTGAATTAGCTCCTGCTCCGTGGGGAATTCGTCAAGGTCAAACTCGCGCTCTTTACCGGTCATGAAGTCATGCTCCATAAAGCCGTCACCGTTTGAACTGTATGCAAACGGTACATCCAGCATTTGGGCATACGTCATGGCCTGCTGCAAGCCATACGAAACCGCATGATTGTTGTCTTTGGCTTCCACAATGGCAATCGGATTATTAGCGCTCACATAAAGTACATAATCCGCACGCTTCGGCTTTTCACGAATGACAAGATTTCCTTTGAGGTTGATGCGGCCATCTGTCACTTTGGTTTCCATTGTGATGTGCTGAATATTCCACTGTGCTGTAATGGCAGGTGTGATGTAGTGGAGTTTAATATCTTCCTCCGACATCAGCTTTTTTGAGATCACATCCATACAGACAGCCTCCTTTATGCGGATTTTGTGGCAGCTTCCCGATAATAAATGTTATCGGAAGTTGTGGGCAAAAAGTTTCAACTTCTTGTATTAGGGTATACTTTCTCTAAATATCACTATATCATAAATTCAGCAGCACATCAACCACAGGTTGCCGCGCTGTGAAGGTTTTTAGGTGATTTTTCCTTGATAATTGGAGTCTTAGGGTACACCCTAACAAGGACGTTTTGCAGGCATGACAGCAAAATGACATGCTTGCTCATACTTTGCCACCTGAAGTCTGCATACATTTTCTTTTCAAATCTCTTATCAGCAGCCAAACCATTTGCAGTAAAAGGGTCTTAGGGTTCACCCTAACAAGGGCGTTTTGATATTGTGATATCACAATGCCGTGCTTGCTCGTACTGTGCCGCCTTACTGCAGCGCAGTATAAGTCATCTGAAAAAGCAATTTTCCATCAAGAAGGCAAGATGCCCTGTTCCTAAAGGTAAGGGCATCTTGCCTTCTTCTTTTATGGTTCGGGCAGCGCCCATACCCACTGTTTACTGATTTTAGTTGAGGTCACACCCAATTCATATCGCGCGTTGCGCAAGGTCTTGGGGCGTATCCCCGCCTGCTGTGCAGCTTTTTCAATCTCCGTCTGTGGCAGCGGACCATCCACCAGCACTTCTTTCAGAAAGCTCTGCGCCTCGCGCAGCTTATGTCCTCGACTACTGCCGGAGAGCAGTTCGTCCACACTGATGTCATATGACCCTACCCACTGAAACCCCTGCTCCGGGTCAAGGCGAAAGGCAACTGCACTACCCTCTGGGGCAAGCGAGCTTTTTGCCGGGCAGACAACACGCAATGTAGGGTCGTCCTTGATGCGCCCTACTACCAGCACACTTCTTGCAGCCGCCTGAAAATCAATAGAACCCAGCCCGCGATAGCTGGACTTTTCACCGCTGTTCTTGTTCATGTGACCGATTAAGAGAATCGCACAGTTATACTTTTCAGCCAGCTTTGCAATTCTGTACATCAGTGGTCTGATTTCATTGGCGCGGTGCATATCCACGCTTGCGCCGATATAGCCTTGAATCGGGTCCAGTACCACCAACCGTGCGCCGGTTTGCTCTATCGCCTGTTCCAGCCGGTCATCGTCCAGTGTCAACACTCTGTCGGAATCATCAATCACCATTACCCTTGCACAATCCGCCCCTGCTGCCACAAGCCGCGGCTTGATGGTGTCGGCTAATCCGTCCTCAGCCGTCTGATAAATAACATTGACCGACTCCATTGGCGGCACTCCCTCCCACACAGGCTTGCCGGTTGTCAGCGCTGCGATGATTTGCAGCGCCAACGTTGTTTTACCCTCGCCGGGGTCGCCCTGCAAAATCGTGATTTTCCCCAGCGGGATAAACGGGTACAGCAGCCATTTCACTTTCTCTATCGGAATCGTATCCATAGAAATCAGTTTGACATTATTTCTTTGCATAAGCCCCACTTTCTTCTTCAAAAATGGCGGCTACTGTGGTAGAATATCAGTGGTGCCTGATAGTTACACACAGCAGCCGCTGTTGGTACTGTCTTTCATCGGGAGCGTTTACCCCTGCACGGGTAAGCGCTCTTTTTGTTGCTCAGTTTTTGCCTTCGGCATTGAAATAGCCGATTTCTTCCCAAACCTTGCGGTCAGGGCAGTAATAGTTATACTCATTTGATCCGTCCAGCTTGATTGCATAGCCAAACTTGAATGCGCCCTGCTGTAAGCCAACTCTTACATACTGCGCGTCCTTGTGCATAGCTTTTGCAATTTCCGTTACAGGCACATTTCTGCCGGTAAAAGCCGGCATTGCCGTATAGGTCTGCCTCTCAACCATTTCTTACACCTCCCTCTGCTTGTGATTACCTTTCAGCAATTTCATTATATGCAGAATTATTACATATGTCAATATTGTATACGCAAATTATTTTCGTATAAATTTTCAAACATGCTTGATTTCTTCGCACGCATATGGTAGTATTAAGTCGAGGTGAGAAGCCATGAATCTTACAAATGAACAAATCGGGCAGCGAATCAAGGCTGTCCGATCAGAAAAAAATATTACGCAGACCCAGCTTGCGCAGCTTTTAGGGAAAAGTCTGCGCACTGTGCAAAGCTACGAAAGCGGTGAAAGCCGGATTTTGCTGGATACCATAACCTCTATCGCACACGCTTTAGGCGTGACACCCGCCTACTTGCTGGGCGTAAACGAGCCGCAAATCAAGCTGAATACCCTTGCCGATGTGGTTACTGTACTTTATGAGTTAAACAAGAAGCAAGAACTTCACTTCGACATTGACATTACCCACGAGCGCTGTGATGACGGCAATTTTACCGCTTCACTGAAATTTCGCGCCACAGACCCGGATGCCACTTTGAACGAAACGCTCTGCTTTCTGCTGGAGCAGTTTTCCTCTGAGCGTTCTTGGGGCGAGGACTATTGGCATGACCCCAGCCGCCTTACCAGCTTCACAAACGAAAAAATCGCACAATATGCTAACACCCCATTGACCGACAAACCCTTGTACACTGCCGATTTAAGCAAATACGACATGGCAGAATTAAAGAATATGACCAAGGAACAGTTGGACAATCTGAAATAATGTTGATAAGAGGTCATTCCTCTTTATCATAGAATGTGCCTGAGCGAAAGGAAGTTTGATAATAACATGAGATTACCCAATGGCTACGGCAGCGTAGTCAAAATGTCCGGAAAACGCAGAAAACCTTACATGGTACGCAAAACCATCGGCTGGCATTTAGACGAGACCAAAGGCAGGCAGATTCAGGATTTTCAGATTATCGGCTATGCCGAAACCCGCGCCGAGGGTCTGAAAATGCTGGCTGAATACAATCAGAATCCCTATGATGTTAATGTTGCTAAAGTCACCTTTTCCGAGGTCTACGAGCGCTGGTCAAAGTATAAGTATCCCATCATATCCGACTCCAATGCAAAGGGCTACACGGCTTCCTACAAGGTCTGTGGTATCTTGTATGACAAGCCTTTCCGCGAGATCAAACTCTGTGATTTGCAGCTTGTAGTTGACACCTGTGGCAAAAATTATCCCACACTCAAAAAGTTAAAGGGCTTGTTCAATCAAGTGTACGAATACGCCATGAAGAACGACATCTGCAACAAAGATTATTCGCAGTATGTTGATCTGACAGGCTACCGCGACAAGAACCCCAACAAGCGCGACCGTAACATCTTCAGCAAAGACGAGTTGGCAAGACTTTGGGCGCACGAGGCTAATCCTTACTGCCAAATCATTTTAATGCTGAATTACAATGCCTGCCGCATCTCGGAATTTCTCGATTTGAAGAAAGAGAATGTCCACCTGAAAGAGCAGTACTTTGATGTAGTTGCTGCCAAAACCGAAAACGGCGTCCGCAAAGTGCCGATTGCCGACAAACTGCTGCCATTCTACGAAGCGTGGTTCGAGCGCTCTCCTTGCGAATATCTGCTCTGCACTACCGAGGGGCAGCACCTTGACTACTTCAACTACTGCGACACCTATTGGGATCCGCTGATGGAAGAATACGACATGAAGCACACGCCCCACGACACACGCCATACCTGCATTTCCATGCTGGCCGATGCCGGGGTTGCTCCTACCATTCAAAAGAAGATTGCCGGTCATTCCGGCGCTATGAGCCTGACAGAGCGCGTGTACACCCACTTGGACATTCAGACACTCATTGATGGCATCAACATGATTTGTCCAGTGTAAGGCTTTCTTTTTTACAAATAAAAAGCAGGAGACATTCTCCTTGCGGAAAACATCTCCTGCGATAAGGCTTATGTCGCTGTGGAAGGTTGCTGCATATTCGCTTATTGTGTGCTGCTTTTTCAGCAAGCTCCAAAGCGATTTGCTGCATTCCACGGCTTCAGACACTTCCGATTTTCTGCACACAGTCGTGCAAAAAAGCTGTGAAGCGTTCTGAAAAGTTCGCAAGTAGTGCTGATAATCAGCGCTTGCTGAACTGGGGTGCACGACGTGCAGCCTTCAGACC
>OIZF01001088.1_pt1 | contig 16785 bp, 14 predicted proteins | sample 1588471 | NCBI WGS metagenome assembly OIZF01 (sample SAMN03283279) | human gut metagenome | biome: human-associated habitat; material: feces | host: Homo sapiens | place: Peru | collected 2012
ACGCTCAAGTCAGCATTAGCAGAACGTGGTGTCACGGCCGTTGACGGCATTGTTTATGATCTTGGCGTGAGTTCTGTGCAATTTGATGATGGGCAACGGGGCTTTAGCTATAATTACGATGCTGAATTAGATATGCGGATGGATCAACGTCAAACATTAACGGCGAAAACAATTGTTAATGACTGGCCTTTCAATGATTTATTACGGATTCTCAGCCGTTACGGCGAAGATCGTTTCCCAAAGCAAATTGCACGTAAAATCGAGCAGCATCGGGAAAACGGACCAATCAATACAACGTTTGAATTAGTGGACATTATCAAGGAAGCGATTCCAGCACCAGCACGACGTAAGGGTGGTCATCCGGCCAAACGTACGTTCCAAGCATTACGCATTGCCGTCAATGATGAATTAGGTGCGTTGGAAGATTCTTTGACCCAAGCGATTGATTTACTAGCACCCAACGGGCGTATTAGTGTGATTACTTTCCAATCCTTAGAAGATCGCCTCGTGAAACAAATGTTTCGTGAGAAGACAACCGCACCCGAATTACCAGCTGGTTTACCCGTCCTGCCCGGACAGTTTGAAGCCGACTACACGTTGTTAACCCGCAAGCCAATACTACCTAGTCAAGATGAGATGGCCGAAAATCATCGGTCAGAGTCAGCCAAGTTACGTGGTATCGCACGACAAAAGATTTAGGAGCTGCACATGGCACAAAATGCATATCAATACACCACGACAGCGGAAGCGCTGCCCTTATCACAACCTAAAACACGGATTAAATACAAGCCCGCCCGTTGGACAAGAAAAGAACGCATGATGGTGGCGTTTGTTTCTGCTGTGGTGATGGTTTTGATGGTTGGTGTTGTCTTTTCGAGTATGCAAGCCAATGCTGCACGAACAAATACGCAAATGATGCAAACGCAAATTGACGAAACGAAACAGGCGAATGATGCGTTGCGTAGCGACATTCAAAGTAAGACAAGCAAAAAGAACTTAGACGAGGTTGCTAAACAGTATGATATGACATTATCAGATAGCAACGTTAGAAATGTTAACCAATAATGATGAAAAAAAACGTGAGACGTATACCGAATAGAAGAGTCACACAGAACGCCAAAATTTTTGGTGGTGTATTGTTGGGGGCAATGATACTTGTGACACTTGGACTCGGGGTGCGTCTTTTTATTATTGCGAGCGGTTCTGTTGACGGCCATGACCTTAATGATGCCACGCGACAAGCGTTCATGGCCAAGCAAATCGTACCGGCTAACCGTGGTCGCATTTTTGATGCAACGGGGAATGTCTTGGCCGAAAATACAACGGTTTATGATATGTATGCCGTGTTAGATAAAAAAGTGTTACGCACCAAAGACCCCAAGACTGGCAAGTACGTGGCGGGTTCCGGTCACGTTGAAGATCCGGAACTGACTGCTGAAAAGTTAAGTCAAGCCATTGATATGAGCAAATCAGAAATTTTGAAACGCTTGAAAAAGAAAGCTTACCAAGTGGAATTCATTTCCACGAAAGGACAAGCCAGCAAAAATCTGTCAATTGCTCAATATGAAAAAATCAAGGCGATGAATCTGCCGGGGATTAACTTTACACCCCATGCGGCGCGGAGTTATCCAGAAGAGAGCACAGCCTCGCATTTGATTGGCATGACAAAAAGTGATCAAGATACCCAGACGGGTCAAATGGTGCAGTCCGGTTTGATGGGCATTGAAGCCGCAGAGAACAGTGTCTTGGCGGGTAAAAATGGGATTAAGCAGTATGATGGCCAAAAAGAAAATACCAAGGGTAGTCAAACGGTTCAAAACGGTAATGATGTTTATCTCACATTAGATAATGACTTACAAAATACACTAGAAACGCGGATGGATGAGCTGTTTGCCTCGACGAAAGCTGAGTCAGCAGTTGGCGTCCTGATGGAAGCCAAAACGGGGCGGATTGTCGCGGCCACGCAGCGACCTAATTTTAACCCCAATGATAAAAACGACAGTCCCAAGCTTTGGACTAATCTACTAGACCAAGGGCCGTTTGAACCTGGTTCAACGATGAAGGGCATCACGCTGGCGGCTGCCATTGATACGGGCAAGTGGCAGCCAAATGACACTTACCAATCAGGTACACTGTTGATTGATGGCAAAAAAGTGGTCGATGCTTTTGGTCAAAATCAAGGCGTGCTAACGTATCGAGAAGGCTTCTGGCGTTCTTCAAACGTGGCCTTTGCTAAAGTTGAGCAAAAATTAGGCGCAACGACTTGGCGCCAATATCTGGAAAAGTTCCGCTTTTTGCAATCCACCCATTCAGGATTAAACAATGAAGCCGCTGGCAATATTTCGTTTGATTACCCCATTGATCAAGCCAACACAGCGTATGGTCAAGGGATTAGTGTGACACCGTTGCAAATGTTACAAGCCTATTCGGCAATCGCCAATAATGGTAAGGAAATCAAACCGTACTTTGTGGATAAAGTGGTGAATCCAGCGACCGGTGCGGTTGTTGACCAAGGTAAAACAGTTGAAGTGGCGCGGCCAATCAAAGCCAGTACGGCTGAACAAGTCCGCAAGTACATGATTGACGTTGTCAATCAAAAAACAGGCACTGCCAAGGAATTTGATTTGCGCAAGTATGGGTATCAGATTGCCGCCAAGACTGGAACGGCCCAGATTTCACAAGGTGGGCAATACCTACAAGGATTGAATAACGCGATTCATTCGGTAATGGTTTTAGCGCCGGAAAAAAATCCCAAATATATTTTCTATTTGGCCGTTAAGCAACCCAAGATTTTCCCAGATCCCACGATTCAAGTTACGATGAACAAAGTTTTTCAGCCTTTGATGCTACAAGCTTTAAATAGTAGTGATAGTGCGGTAAAATCAAAAACAACCAAACAAACGGTGCCTAATGTGGTGGGCCAATCTATTCAAGATGCGACCGACACAATGACGCAAGCCGGCTTTAGAACGGCAGTGGTTGGGTCAACTGGGAATATCACAGCGCAATCGTTGTTGCCCGAGCAAAAGTCACTGACCAATCAACTGGTTATTTTGAAGGCCAAAGGCAATACCCATTTGCCTGATATGACAGGGTGGAGTTTGACGGATGCGCAGGCCTTTGCTGATGCCGCCGGCTTTAAACTGAGTTGGACGGGTTCTGGTTATGTGACCAGTCAAAGTATTGCCAAAGACCAATTGGTTGTCAACACCAGTCAAGTGGCCATTACATTAAAAGAGAAGCAGTAGGAGAGTAGGAGAGAGCAAATGTCAGATAATTTATGGGCTTTAGCCCGAGCGTTTATTGTCACGGTAATTTTCATGCCGATGGTGATTAAGTTCTTAAAACAATCTAAGGAACAGGCGGTGATCCGTCGTTTAGGGCCGGATCATCAAGCCAAGGCCGGAACACCAAGTATGGGTGGCGCACTCTTTGTTGCGGCTGCCGCATTGAGTGCCTTGGTTGGTGCGGGTGCAACGGCAGGATTGGCCGGTTTGGCAGCCATGTCACTCCCAGTCATGGCTTTACTCGCCTATGCCGTTATTGGTGGGATTGACGACGCCTTGAAAATGGTGCGCCGTGCTGATGAAGGCTTTGCTTTTAAGCCAAAGTTAGCGGCACAAACTATTAGTGCTGTTGTGATTATGCTCATGATGTGGGCAATGGGCGTACCGTTCACACTGTATGTTCCACTGATTGGCACGTTGCATTTGGGCATCTTTTACTTTATCTTCTTGTGGTTCTGGCTGGTCGGTTGGTCAAATGCGACAAATTTGACGGATGGTCTTGATGGCCTATTAGCTGGCACAAGTATTGTCGTTTATGCAGCCTATGCAGTCATTGCCAATAACATGCATCAGCAAACAATTGTTACGTTTAACTTTGCCGTTATCGGTGCGCTCCTTGGTTTTTTAATCTTTAATAAACCCAAAGCGAAAATCTTTATGGGTGACACTGGTTCACTCGCTCTAGGCGCAGGGTTAGCGATGGAATCGATCCTGCTTGGGGTGCCATTCTCATTAATTTGGTTTGGTTTGGTCTTTGTGATTGAAACGTTGTCCGTGATTATTCAAACGGTCGGCTATCATTACTGGCATAAACGCATTTTCCCCATGGCGCCAATCCACCACTCATTTGAAAAGTTTGGGTGGAGTGAGTGGCAGATCGACACATTATTTTGGATTGTGTCAGCCATCTTAGCAGTTGCGGGCATCTTTTATATGAATTAACTCAGGTAGGCACAATGGCCTACGTACATAAAAAATAAGGAGCAGGAGAATATGAAGGCACAAGCATTCAACAATAAAAAAGTAATGGTATTTGGTTGGGCGCGTTCAGGTAAAGCAGCAGCGCAACGCCTGGTGGCATTGGGTGCACAAGTCACGGTTGTCAATGGTGGAGATTTTACGCCAGATGCAACTTTTGATCAATTGCAAGCTGCTGGTGTGACGTTTATCAACCATGATGACGCGACGCCGCTGGATGATTCTTTTGATTACCTCATTAAAAATCCTGGTATTCCTTATGACACACCTTTGGTACAACGTGCGTTGGCCCTTGATATTCCTGTTCTCACTGAAGTAGCGGTTGCTTTGAGTGACTTCAAGGGACGTCTGATTGCCGTTACGGGTTCAAATGGGAAGACCACCACGACGTCATTGATTCGTGAGATGTTACAAGCTGATGGTCAACGCGTCACGACGGCGGGCAATATTGGGACCCCGGTGAGTGAAGTGGTGTCAGATTTAACGGTTGATGATACCTTGCTGCTTGAATTATCCAGTTTCCAATTACTTGGGACACCAGATATTCAACCAGATATTGCTTTGATTACGAATATTTTTGCCAATCATTTGAATTATCACGGGACACGTGAGCATTATGTCGCAGCAAAGTTCCAAATTACGCAAAATCAAACGGCGACGCAAACCTTGGTGCTGAATGCTGACAGTCCAGATACAGCACAGTTTACCACCGATACTGCCGCACAAGTGGTGCCGTTTTCTCGCACACAACCCAATCATCGTGTGGCAGCGACGGCGGGCAATTTAGTGATTGATGGGGAAGTTGTGATGCCATTAACAGCGATTAAACTTGTTGGGCCACATAACCTAGAAAATATCTTAGCGGCTGTGACTGTGGCTAAACTTGCTGGGGTGGCAAATGAGGCGATTCGCCAAGTGTTGGCTGAATTTGGTGGTGTTGCACACCGACTCGAATATTTATTTACGGACCAAGCGGTCATGTATTACAATGATTCCAAAGCGACAGACATTGAAGCCACTCAGACGGCCTTAGATAGCTTTACGCAACCGACAATTTGGTTGGCCGGGGGCCTTGATCGTGGGGATGACTTGACGCGTTTGTTACCGAATATGACGCACGTGAAGTCAGTGATTGCCTTCGGTGAAACACAAGAAAAAGTTGTCACAGTTGCTCAAGCAGCTGGCGTACCAGTCCAAACGGTTGCTGATGTCGCTGCCGCTGCACGTCTCGCTGTCACATTAGCACAGGCGGACGATGTGGTCTTATTATCACCAGCAGCGGCAAGTTGGGATCAATATGATAACTTTGAAGTCCGTGGCGAGGTATTTGTAAACGAATTAAAGAAAGTTTTGGGGCGATAATATGCGTGTAATTTTATCAGGTGGTGGCACAGGTGGCCACATTTATCCAGCTTTAGCATTAGCAGAAGTGATTAAGCAACATGATCCTGACGCTGAATTTTTATATGTCGGATCAGAACGAGGTGTCGAATCAAATATTGTCCCTAAGACAGGGATGGCCTTCAAACAATTAGCTGTTCAAGGATTTAGTCGCTCGTTATCACTGGAAAATATCCAAACGGTACGATTATTCTTGAAAGCAGTCAAGCAGTCAAAAAAGATCATTAAAGACTTTAAACCAGACGTTGTTGTGGGCACGGGTGGTTATGTGGCTGGCGCAGTTGTTTATGCTGCCCAGCGAATGCATATTCCAACCGTGATTCATGAGCAGAATTCGGTCGCTGGGGTGACCAATAAGTTCTTGGCTCGGGGCGCAACCAAAATTGGGGTAGCGTTTAGTGTCGCACAAGCGCAATTCCCCGCAGATAAAGTGACTTTAGTGGGCAATCCGCGTGCGCAACAAGTCGCACAATTGAAGTCAACTTTTTCGTGGCAAACGTTGGGCTTGCGAGACGACAAGCCAACGCTGCTCATTTTTGGTGGCTCACAGGGTGCGCCAGCTATTAACTTGGCAGTCATTGCAGCGATGAATGACTTTAACACCCGGGCCTACCAAGTCGTGATTGTGACAGGTCCGAAGCGTTATGATAATGTGATTCGTTTGTTAGAAGAACAAGGTATTTCAGCAGCCGACAACGTTCGCATTGTGCCATATATCGATAACATGCCGGAAGTTTTGGCGCAAACAACGGCCATTGTGTCACGAGCTGGTGCGACTTCAATTGCTGAAATCACAGCTTTGGGGATCCCCTCTATTTTGGTGCCAAGTTTACACGTGACAGGTGACCATCAAACGAAGAATGCCAAAAGCTTAGTGGATGCTGGAGCTGCACTCATTATTCCAGAGCCGGAATTAGATGGTCAGACACTCATTGCCGCTGCAGATCAACTGTTATTAGACACGACCACAAGCGACAAGATGGCCGCCCAGGCTACCAAGGTTGGTATGCCCGATGCGGGTGATCGGTTGTATCAGCTGCTGTTGTCAGCAATTTCAGAAAAGAAAGCTTGATATGTTGACTGATGAAACAAACAACATGCGATTAAAAAAACCGATACCACGCCAATTTTGGTTGAACCTGGTCATCTTTGTGTTGATTATCATCAGTTTGATTGTGTATTTACAGCCATGGCGCGTTGTGCAGACTGTAACCGTGCAGTCTGCTACGATTCCAGCGGCAACCATTGAAACAGCTGCCAACGTTAAGAAAAACACGCCACTGTGGCGGGTGGCGGGGCAAACCAATTTTATTGTGCAACGTCTTTTGCAAAAAAAACCAGCGATTGACGCCGCGCAAGTCACGGTCAAAGGGCAGCAGGTAACCATTAAAGTGATTGAAAAAGTCACCGCTGGTTATGTCTACCAAAATGGCCATTGGGTGGTGATGGATCGCAATGGTCGGCAGCGACAAGTGGCCGCCCCCAAAGGGGATGCCCCAATTTATGCCGGTTTTAAATCACAGTCAGAATTACAACAAGTTGTCCAAGGGTTTGTGGGGTTGGAGTTGACGTTACGTCAAAACATCAGTCAAATCACGTTGTCACCGAATAAGGACAATGCCCATCGTTTAGTGATTATTATGGATGATGGTAATACGGTGTATGCCACGAGCAAAACCTTTGGTCAAAAAATTAGCTATTATCCTGGGATTGCGGCCCAAATGCCTGAAAAAGGCATCGTCGATTTACAGTTTGGCGCCTACTCACATGCGTATGGCACACCCCAGGATGAAACGCAAAAAAACGCGGCGGATAAAACAACACAAACGCCATAATCGGTGGCGTAAGCTACCTATTTTATGCTATTATTATTCTTAGGTATATTTTATAAAAAATAATTTTGTAAAGGGGCACAACGCATGAATAACGCAGGCGTGACGGTTGGTTTAGATATTGGCACCACATCAATTAAAGTTGTGATTGCACAGACAACTGGCAACCAGTTTAATGTGATTGGTGCGGGTACTGCACCATCACGTGGTTTACGTAAAGGCGTAATCGTTGATATTGATGCGACGGCCAGTGCGATTCGCGAAGCCATCGATCAAGCGCAAGAAAAAGCAAATATTCAAATTAATGAGGTTGTCGCGGGTATCCCAGCTAACCAAATCGAAATGATTCATGTGGATGGTTTAGTATCCATTGCCAATCAAAATAAGCGCATTACCTATGACGATGTGCAACATGTGACACAACAAGCCTTGTCCAATAACTTACCAGCTGATCGTGACGTGATTGATGTGATTGCTGACGAATTTAGCGTGGACGGTTTTGATGGCATTAAAGATCCCCATGAAATGATTGGGGTGCGACTTGAGATGCGTGGCACGGCCTATATTGGACCAAGTAAAATTTTAGATAATACAAGAATTGCGATTCAAAAAGCGGGTGTGTCATTGCGTGAATTCGTGTTGGCCCCTTTGGCGATTGGAACAAGTATTTTAAATGACGGTGAACAAGACTTTGGGACGGTGTTAATCGACTTGGGTGGTGGCCAGACAACAACGTCTATTATCCATGATCGGAAGTTGAAGTTTAATACAGTTGATTTAGAAGGTGGCGATAACGTCACAAAGGATATTTCAACAGTGTTAGGAACTTCATATGCGAATGCGGAACGGATTAAGCGTGATTATGGCTTTGCTGATCCAACCCAAACGCGTGACGATCAAACATTCTTGATCGACGTGGTCGGCGAAAGCCAACCACAGACAATCTCTGAAAAGTATTTGTCAGAAATTATTGCTGCGCGTCTGGAACAAATTTTCACGCGTGCTTTTGAACCATTACAGGCCGTTAATGGGCTAAATATGCCAGGTGGCTTTGTTTTGACTGGTGGGAATGCTGCACTGCCTCGCATGGTTGATTTTGCCAAAACCATGCTTGGCGAAAATGTCCGCTTGTTTGTCCCTGACCAAATCGGTTTGCGTCATCCATCCTATACGCGTGCAATGGCGTATGCCATGTTTGCTTCGCGTGAGAGTATGACGCAACAGGTGATCAAACAAGTGATTATGGCACAACATGACAACACAGCTTACGTACAAGCTGATACGACAATTGCCATGACGCCGCAGCCAAACGTTGAGACAACCGATGCAAACGCCAAGCCATTTGACCATTACCAATATGGTCGTGAAGATGTGCAACCTAAAAAAGGGTTCTTTGGTCGTTTGACGCAATCAATCAAAAATTTATTTAGCGAAGATTAACATAGTTAAGGAGACAACTCATGGATTTTTCAATTGATGACGCCCAAGAAGCTGGCGCAATCATTAAAGTTATCGGTGTTGGTGGCGGTGGTTCAAATGCTGTTAACCATATGATCGAAGAAGGTGTCAATGGGGTTGAATTTATCGTGGCCAACACGGATGTCCAAGCCCTTGATAAGTCTAAGGCTGACATTAAAATTCAAATTGGCCCAAAGTTAACGGGTGGTTTGGGTGCCGGTTCTAATCCCGAACGTGGCACAAAGGCGGCCGAAGAATCAGCGGAAGATATTGCCGCAGCACTGGCTGGTGCTGATATGGTCGTCATTACGGCCGGCATGGGTGGTGGTACTGGTAACGGTGCTGCTCCCGTTGTCGCCCGTATTGCCAAAGAGCAGGGCGCTTTGACGGTGGCCGTGGTGACACGGCCATTTAAGTGGGAAGGCCCTAAGCGTGGTCGTTTTGCTGCTGAAGGGCTCCAAGCCTTGTCAGAATCAGTTGACTCACTGATTGTCATTACCAACGAACGCTTGAAGGATCGAATCGATTTGCGCACACCTTTGTCAGAAGCCTTTAAGGTGGTCGATGAAGTTGTTGCCCAAGGTGTTCGTGGTATTTCTGAATTGATTACTAACCCAGGCTTTATCAACTTGGATTTTGCTGATGTGAAAACTGTCATGCAAGATGCCGGTCCGGCCTTGATGGGTGTCGGTCAAGCCAGCGGTGAAACACGTGCCGCTGATGCGACTAAGCAAGCTATTTCATCACCATTGCTTGAAGTGGATATGTCAGGTGCCGAAGATGTCTTGTTGAACATTACGGGTGGTTTGGATATGTCATTGTTTGAAGCCCAAACAGCCTCAGAAGTGATTGCCCAAGAAGCGGGTCGTGAAGTCAACGTGATCTTTGGAACGTCAATTGACGAAAACCTTGGCGATTCAATTCGTGTGACGGTCATTGCAACTGGTCTACAAAAGAGTGCCAGCGAAGCGGCGACAAAGCAACCAACGCAAAAGACAAAACCAGCGAACCTATTTGGCACACCGTCTGCTGACGCAGCACAAGCGGCAGCAACAAATTCTGTATTTGAAAAGCCGGTAGCAGATAACGTGCAAACGCACCCAACGCCAACGCAAAATGATCCATTCGCTGACTGGAACATGAGTGGCGCCTCAAAGGATGCTTTTGCTGAAGATGAACGATTTGATGGTGTTCAAAAGCAAACATTTGATGTGTTTAATACGCCAACTACAAATCAAGCACCAGTTGACTTTTCAAATGCTGAAGACGAAGACGATCAACCACCATTCTTTAAGAAACGTTAATAAAAGCGTGTTCGTTGTCTTGCCAACGAACACGGTTAAGGAGAAATCATGGCATTAGGCGAGACACTAAAGCGGCTCTTCAGCAATGAAGAAGACGATGTATATGAAGAAGGTTATGGCAACGCGGGTTACCAAGAGAAGCCCCAACAAGCCTATCAACAACCTGTACAATCAAATCCACAACAAAATACTTATTTCCAACGTCAAGGGCCACAAGCCACACAACCCATGACGACTGATCCAAACAATGCCAATAGTAAAATTGCCTTGTTTGAACCAAAAGTTTATTCTGATTCACGTGCCATCGCCTCGCAAATTTTGGGTGGCGAAGCCGTAATCGTTAATTTCACACAAATTGATGAGGCGCAAGCTAAGCGTATCCTGGATTTCTTGGGTGGCGCAGTATACGCCGTCAACGGTGAAATTGAACGGATTGGACAATCCATCTTTTTAGTGACACCTGATACTTTTGAAATTTCAGGCACATTAACTGATAATTTGGAACCCAACACGCGGTACTAAACGATGCTTGAAATTTTAAGTTGGGTGATTCGTATTGCACGCTACTATGAGTATGCAATCATTATTTATATTTTGATGATGTGGCTGCCAGGTGCGCAGCAATCTCGTGTCGGTCAATGGCTGGCGCGCATAGTTGTGCCGTATTTGAACTTCTTCCGTTTTATTCCGCCAATTGCTGGTGTGTTAGATATTTCACCGATTATCGCTATTTTGGCCTTGAATTTTGCCGTTAGTGGTTTAACACATCTTGTGTTATTGTTCGTCTAATATGGTAGGGGAAACAACAGCGATTACACAGCACTTTCGACCTGAAGAAACACCGTTTATTCAACTTGCAAGTGACTGGATTCGGCAGAGTGAGGATGAGTATCGTATGATTCTCACCCCATTTTTAAACCCAAGAGAACAATATATTCTGACCACCTTGGTTAATCGCGTAACTGATTTAACGTGTCATTTTGATGGTGGCGTAGTCGGTGCTGAAAGTCAACGGGCAATTATTGCGCCGTCAGTTTATGAAATTGATCAGACGGCGTTTGAATTGGCCGTACTGGAAATCAATTATCCAACAAAATTCACGGAACTGCATCACGCGTCAATCTTAGGTGCGTTGATGCATGCCGGCATCAAACGGGCCGTGGTTGGAGATATCCTTGGTCAAGGACAACGGTGGCAAATCATTGTTGATCAGCAGATGGTTACTTACCTGCAGCAAGCAGTCACAAAGATTGGTCGGGTAAAAATTTCTTGGTCGACGTTATCGCTATCGCAGGCCATTGTAACCGAGGATGATTGGGCAGAAACGTTTGCGTTACTGCCATCGTTGCGACTTGACGCTGTGATTGCAGCAACATTTGAGATACCAAGAAGTCTAGCCAAAACCTTGGTCACGCAACAACAAGTCCGGTTGAATTGGGTCACACAGGTTAAACCTGATCACACGGTTGAAGTTGGGGATCTGATTTCTGTTCGCAAATATGGTCGTGTGAAGTTGACTGTCCTTGATGGCTATAGTAAAAAAGATAAAATTAAAGCACTTTTTCATATTATTCATCGATAACATGGCAAAGCGTTTTGTTTAAAAGGAGACGATGATGGGATTAACACCAGATGAAATTTTAAATCATGAATTTACTAAAAAGGGCTCACGTGCGTATGTTGCCTCTGAAGTTGATGCCTTTTTGGATCAAATTAACAGTGATTACGAAGCCTTGCTTGCTGATCGTGACCGCTTGGTTCATGAAAATGCACAATTGCAAGTACGCGTTGATGAATTAGAAGCTAAGCGCGAACAAGTTAACCAATCAATTTTTGTTGCGCAAGAAGCGGCGGATCGTTTAAAGCAAGATGCAGATGCTGAAGTTAAAAAGCAATTGATGCATGCGCAAGAATCGGCAACAAAAATTATTAGCGACGCTCGGACAAAGGCTGCGGCAGAAGCGACACTTTTGGCTGAAGAAAATGCCGCACTGGTTGCCGAACAAAACCTATTGCGTGCCGAAGTGGAAAGTTTCAAAGATTCCTTCTTGAAATTATTGGCACAACAGCGTACACTATTAGAAAATGGTGATTTAGCTGAGGCTGTTCATCGTTTACCAATGGGTGAAGCGACAGCTCACCGCGTTGGGCAAGTGGTCGTTGAAACACCATCTGTTGATGAGGTGGTTGAGGAAGAAGTCGTTGCTGAAGCTGTGACTGAACCTGAACAAGGACCAGTTGTTGTGTTTCCCGAAGCGGAAACGCCGGATCATAATTCATAAAAAGCGTAACACAGAAAGATTGGTTAACATACGTCAAGCGAGTCATGGTGGTTGGAGATGACCGTCCCTGTAACCTTTCAGATCAGTTATTGAGTTTGTTGGACTGAACCAGTAGTAAGTTCAAACGGTGCAGATCGTTAACACTGACTTGAGGGGTGCTTGCTGCACCCGAAGTTGGGTGGTACCACGCGAAAGCGTCCCTAGGCATTTGCCTAGGGACGCTTTTTTATGGCCTATCATAAAAATCAAATAGGAGACAATTGATGAAATACAAAGACACACTAAACCTCGGAAAAACTGATTTTCCAATGCGTGGCTCACTGCCTAAGACAGAACCAGCACGCCAACAAAAATGGTACGATGAAAACTTATACCAAAAGCGTTTGGCACAAAACGAAACAAAGCCACATTTTAATTTGCACGATGGCCCACCATATGCCAATGGGAACATCCATCTGGGTCATGCGTTAAACAAAATTTCGAAAGATATTATTGTGCGTTATAAAAATATGGCTGGCTTTTATGCGCCATATGTGCCTGGTTGGGACACGCATGGTTTGCCAATCGAGCAACAACTAACCAAGGCCGGTCATGATCGTAAGTCAATGCCTAAAGCTGCTTGGCGTGATTTAGCCAAGGCGTTTGCCTTAGAACAAGTGGATAAGCAACGCCAAGACTTTAAGCGCTTGGGCATTATGGCCGATTGGGAAAACCCTTATATTACGTTGCAACCAGAATTTGAAGCCGCGCAAGTTCGTGTCTTCGGTGAAATGGCCGGTAAAGGTTATATCTTTAAGGGTTCAAAGCCGGTTTATTGGTCATGGTCATCTGAATCAGCATTGGCTGAAGCAGAAATTGAATATCATGATATCGATTCAACCTCTCTTTATTATGCCAACCGTGTGAAGGATGGTAAGGGTGTCCTTGATTCAGATACGTATTTAGTGGTTTGGACGACCACACCGTTTACGGTAACCGCATCACGCGGTATCACACTTGGCCCAGACATGGACTATGTTGTGGTACAACCTGAAGGGGAGACACGTAAATTCGTGGTCGCAGCAGGCCGTTTAGAAGCCATTGCGCCTAAGTTTGGTTGGGATAAGTATGACGTGCTTGCGACTTATAAGGGTCGTGAATTAGACCGTATCACTGCTTATCATCCTTGGGATGAAGACGTTGAAGAACTGGTGATGAATGGGGATCATGTCACGCTCGATTCTGGTACTGGATTAGTCCATACAGCACCTGGATTTGGTGAAGATGACTTTAACGTTGGAAAAGAATATGGTCTTGAAGTTGCGGTGACAGTTGACGAAAAGGGCTACATGACTAAGAATGCTGGTGCAGACTTTGAAGGTAAGTTCTACGATGACGTTGTTGGTCTCGTGATTAACAAATTATCTGAAGCTAATGTCTTCTTAGCCAAAGAAAAGATTACGCATTCTTATCCATTTGACTGGCGGACGAAGAAGCCAATCATCTGGCGTGCTGTGCCACAATGGTTTGCCTCAGTTGAAAAGTTCCGTCAAAATATCTTAGATGAATTGGACAACGTGAATTTCTATCCTGAATGGGGTAAGAAGCGTTTGTACAACATGATTCGTGATCGTGGTGATTGGGTCATCTCACGTCAACGTGTCTGGGGTGTGCCATTGCCAATCTTCTATGCAGAAGATCAAACACCAATTCTTGATCAAGCAGTGATCAATCATGTTGCTGATTTGTTTGAAAAGCACGGCTCAAACTATTGGTTTGAACATGACGCAAAAGACCTATTGCCAGAAGGCTACACCAATGAACATTCACCAAATGGTATCTTCACAAAAGAAGAAGATATTATGGATGTTTGGTTTGATTCTGGTTCATCTTGGGCAGGGGTCATGGACACACGTGAACAGCTTGATTACCCAGCTGATTTGTATTTGGAAGGCTCTGATCAATACCGTGGCTGGTTCAACTCATCATTGATTACGTCAGTGGCGGCAACTGGTCATGCACCATATAAAAATGTGTTATCACAAGGCTTTACGCTTGATGGTAACGGCAACAAAATGTCAAAGTCATTAGGGAACACGATTTCACCACTTGATGTGGCGGATCAAATGGGGATTGAAATTCTTCGTTTGTGGACAATTTCTGTGGATACTTCACAAGATATGCCAGTGTCAAACGACATTTTGAAGCAAGTGTCTGAAAGTTATCGTAAGCTACGGAATACGTTACGTTTCTTGTTAGCCAACACATCTGACTTTAACTATGACACTGATGCCGTAGCGTTTGCTGATCGCGCGGGTCACGACCAATACTTCTCAGTTTTGTTAAATGACTTTGTCAAAGATGTGCGCGGTTATTATGATAACTACCAATTCAATGATATCTTTAAGCGGATGATTAACTTTGTCAACGTTGACTTGTCAGCATTCTACTTGGATATTGCCAAGGATGTGGTTTATGTTGAAGCACCAACAGGACATGCGCGTCGTTCAATGCAAACAGTCTTCTACGAAACGTTGCTCGCTTTGACAAAGTTAATGTTACCAATTTTGCCACACACAGCTGAAGAAGTGTGGGAATACTTACCAAACGAAGCAGCGGATTTTGCTTACTTGTCAGAAATGCCAGAAGTAAAAGATCTTGGGGATACCAGTGACTTACTCGCCAACTGGGCGACATTTATGACAATGCGTGATGCTGTCAATAAGGCATTGGAAGAAGCACGTTCAGCTGAATTGATTGGTAAGAATGCGGAAGCAGCCTTGACTTTGTATTTGACGGCTGAACAGGCACAATTACTATCTGATCTCCATGCGGATGTCCGTCTCTTGTTGATGGTCTCACAGTTACATCTCGAAGATGAAGCAACAGCTGGTGATGCCAAAGATTACGATGGCGTTCGGATTAAGGTTACCCATGCGGCCGGTGGTGTGTCACCACGTGATCGCATGTATCACGAAGATTTAGGGGCTGATCCAGCCCTCCCAGAATTATCAAAGCACGAAGCCGAAATTATCCGTGAATTCTATCCGGAAGCGTTAACTGAAGGTTTTGAATAAGATAATGTTAAAAAGTTACGATGTTGATCGTAACTTTTTTTGTTACAATTAGTCATGGTAGCGCTTACTTATGATTAAAAATCGCGCTATACTGGACTTAATACCATCAGATTTAGCGTTAAGGAGATCTCGTCCATGGCCACAGACAATAAGAAACTGATGCTGATTTGTGATCAGACTGCGACCATTACCCTATTGGTGTCGGCAATCGCGAAAGCCGCCACAGCCCAAGGTAAAAACTATACGATTGTTGTGACGTCTCAATCACATGTTGATGAGCAATTGCGTGATGCACAGCCACATATCATCCTATTAACCCCGCAATTAGCTTATCTTAAGGCAGAAATCCAACGGCAAGCTGATGAATTTAGTGTGCCAGTGGTTGTGATTAAACTCAGGGATTACACCCAAATGGCTGGTGGGAACATCTTGTTAACGGCAGAACAATTACTGCACCAGACGTGATGAGGGTTATCCAGACGATCACATGCGTACCGGTGATGTCTTGTCTAAGCATTGTGTTCAACATATAACATGAGATACAATAGATTTATCATGTAGGAGGGCAGTTAAAAAGGCGACGCTTTAGCTGAGAGATTATGACAAATCAAAAAACAAAATATTATATTATGACCACGCTGTTTGTGGCCATTGTGTTTGTACAAACGTTGGTGCCTTGGTTAGGCACCATGCCATTGGGGGCCTTTGTGATTGGTGCTAGTGCCACAATTGTCCAGTTTACGGTGGCGCTAGCTGGGATTATTTTAGGGCCAAAATACGGCGCTATTGTTGGTTTTTTCTGGGGTATGATTTCCTTTTTCAATGCTTTGACGCATCCGGGTACCATTGGTTCACTGATGTTTCAAAATCCATTCACGGCATTGATACCACGTATTTTAGTCGGACTCATCATTGGTTGGTTATTTAACCGGTTCTTACGGCAACGCCCAGTTGGGGTCAGAACGCTTGGTTTAGGCTTATTGGGTATTTTGGCCGCCCTAATCAATACTGTTGGGGTGGTCTTACTGACAACGATTGGGTTTACGGTGATGCAGACGAATTTCACTGGTATTCCAAATCACAACTTGCTGGGCTGGTTAATTAGCATTGTGTCATTTAATGCGATTTTTGAAATCATTGTTGGCTGCATTCTCGTGATGGTAATTGGGAATGTCATTGTGCCAATT
>OIZF01001090.1_pt1 | contig 16780 bp, 18 predicted proteins | sample 1588471 | NCBI WGS metagenome assembly OIZF01 (sample SAMN03283279) | human gut metagenome | biome: human-associated habitat; material: feces | host: Homo sapiens | place: Peru | collected 2012
ATTTCTCTCAACTTTGTGATCACTTCATGCTCTTCCGAAACTATGCTAAGCAAACACCAGGACTGTTTACCCGAATCATCGGGAAAATCAGCGCATTTACAGTCTTGCAATATATTAATTATGTAAACAACAGACCGATTGGCAGGGTTAAGTATGCGCTAAATTAATTCCGCCAACGGGTTATCTCTAAATTTATGATGTACAAGCATTTCTCTAAGCGATATAAGCCAACTTTGCTTAATAGTCATACCGTTAGGGAAATTTTGGATAGATTGGATATTGCTTACAAGCGTTTCTTTAAGCATGATGCGAAGCGTCCACCAAAGTTCAAGAAAGCATCTGAATTTTGTTCCTTTGTTTTTACGGACAATGGCTATTCCCTCAGTGGAAACGAACTTGTGATAAACAAGATTAAGAAGTCCTTCAAGTTCTCTCTGAGCCGTCCCTACGATGGCAAGGTTAAGAGGGTGTCGGTCAAGCGCAACAAACTGGGCGAATACTTCATCGTCCTCTGCTTAGACAAAGAAGCCGAGTCTTACGGAAAGTCACATGATGGTGCATCCGTTGGCATCGACTTTGGTTTGAAGAAATACTTGACTTTGAGCGATGGGCGTGAGATTGACAACCCGCAGTTCCTTAAAACAGACTTGCAGGAGCTTAGGAGCAGGTCTCGCAACCTCTCGAAGTGCAAGAATGGCAGCAACAACCGCAAACGCAAGAAGATGGAATTGGAGCGATTGTATCGAAACATCGTGAACAAGCGTTCCGATTTCCAATGGAAGCTGGCGCATGAGTTGTGCAAGCGTTATGACTTGATTTGTTTGGAGGATTTGAACTTGGCGGGAATGACAAGGCGTTGGGGACGAAAGATGTCTGACTTGGCTCATGGCGATTTCGTTGTGAAGTTGGAGCACGTTGCGAAGAAGTATGGTGTTCAGGTTCACAAGATAGACCGATTCTTTCCATCGAGCCGTCTCTGTACTTGTGGTTATAAGAATGATAAGCTGTCATTGGTTGATAGGATTTGGACTTGTCCTAGTTGTGGTGCTGTTCATCCTAGAGACCTATTTGCAGCTGAGAATATACTTCGGCAGGGCATTGCCGAATTGGGGAGTGGTAGTAAGTCACCCAAGCACTCGCAAGGGCGCAGCCACGCTAGTCACCCAACAATTCCATGCTAATGAGCGTGGAAGTATGTCATCTTAGAGGAACTATCAACTTGGTAGGTGGAGCAAAAATAAGTTTCGACTTCAAGGGTATTGGTATTGAAACCTCTTTCAATTGCAATACAAAGAACAGAACACTTATGATAGGGAGCGGAAGTACAGTAGTGTTTACACGTAAATATATTGATTGTAGCTCTATCCAGTATATTGAAGTGCTTGAACGTACAAACTAATTATAGGAGACAAGAATATGAATGTATTAGACTATTATGAGGTTGTCACCTCAAAGATTTTCAAGTTGGAAAGCATGAACGAGGGGCTTGTATTGTTAGCACCGGAGCAAGAGGTGGATGGAGTCCGTTCCTTAATGGTGGGATTATATGTTCCTGAGCATGAACGATACAAGATGTACACTTTCCGTTCCTCTATGAACGAGGGTGAACTTGGCGACAAGTACAAGGCGATGGTCGGCACGATGGATGTGCTAAAACCGGATTGGGACAGAATCTCAAAGAAAAGACGGAAGAGGATCTAACCTCTTACCGCCTTTAGGATGCAAGCTATTTCAAGATTATTTTTTAGAAAATATGAAAATAAATTAGAGTTTTCTTGCATTTTTCAAAGGTTTTTATTACCTTTGCGAATGTAAACAACAAAACAATGAGCTTATGAAAGTATTATCTATTCGCCAGCCGTATGCTTGGTTAATCGCTATCGGCTGCAAGACCATTGAAAACAGAACCTGGAATAGAAAGTTCCGTGGTCGTTTCCTTATTCATGCTAGCCAAGCCAAACCTGAAAAACTTGACGGATGGCAGGAGAGCGCAATGAAGAAATATTGCCAAGAGCATGGTATTGTTATTCCAGACTTCAAAGACTTACCAACGTCAGCCATTATCGGCAGCGTAGAGTTGGATGATATTCAATTTCATGAGGCTTATTCGGATGCGTTTGCTGAAGATTTCCAATATCATTGGTTCTTGAAGAATGCTAAATTGTTCGATGAGCCGATTAGAAATGTTAAGGGTAAGCTGTTCCTCTGGGATTATGAGTACAATGAAGCCGAAATGTAAAATAACAATACTTTTGTAATAAAAATACAAGTCTTTGAAAATTAGAGCAAAAGTATTTGTTGTTCTTTGGAGTAGATAAAAGTCAAATGTAAATATATTATTAAGCGTTTAGATTATGAAGAAGGTCTTATATTTTATTTCTTTTGTTGTGTTCTTGTTGACTAGTTGTACATCAAAGGAAAATAAAGCAGATGCCCTTATCAAGGCAAGAGGGTTTGAGTGCGCCAATGTAGAGAAATTAGAGGAATTTCAATGCAATCCTGCTTCTGCTGAAATGGTTATGGTTGCTTATAATATTTTGTGGCGCAACGACTCGCTGTCTAGGAATATGTATTTGTCTAGTAGTAATATCAATTATGTTTGTAATGAGATACAAAGACAAGAGCAAAATGCAAAAAATCTGTTGGAAAAAGCTGATGAGATTGGCATGATTAATAATCATACAGAATTATGTGGTTATTATGTTGTTATCTCTCCCGATAAGATTAATGGTGCGTATATAGACAAAAATAGAAAATGTACAAGATATGAAGTATTCTTCGATAAAGATGTCGAACGTATCATAGGAATACATCCAATTCACAAATAAACGAATTAACAGGTTTAGTGTTGTAAAGTTAGTATATTGACAATTTAAATAAATGAGATTATGAAGAAGATAGCTTACGTTGCCATTATTGTAGTAATTGTTGTCATTTGTGGTTACGCAATAAAGGTTGCCTCAGAAAGAGACAAGATGATAGCTGAAGAGTGGAAACAACATGAAATACGAGCTATATCCAAGGATTCCTGTATGCCAAAACGTGACTTGGTTTTAAAAAAATATTTTGGCAAAAGCTATAAGGTGATTGATAGTCAGTTTTATAACAATAAGGGTTATAATGATCAGAATGGTAGCTTTAGTGATAAAGGAACTGTAGAGGGTGTTGTGGAAGGAAAAAATGGGAAATTTGCGTATGATATGAAAGTCTCAATTCCTTATAGGAATCCTAAAGATTGGAATTTGGAATCGTTGATAGTGAAAGACTTGAAATCATGTCATTATGTATATATCGTGAGAGATGGGAAGCGTGAAGACCCAAGAGAATACGAAAAAGCAAATGCTATCAGTTCTTCTAGTGAGACCGATGTGTATGTTTCGGATGAAGACCTGTATTCAATAGAGGATGCTCTTCAAAAAGAGTGGAATGTTAGCAATGCTTCAAGTTCCGTAGGTGCGGAAAGCTCCAATGTGTTCAAGGTGAAGAAAGAAAGTGTCAGTGGAAATGAGGTAACAGTTTCTTATTCTTTGCGTTCAACCTATGGTGGTCAGAAGAAATTCGTTGATTTGCATGGTGTTGTCAAGAAGAATAATGATGGCTCTTGGAGTGTCGTAAACTTAGGATATTAACAGTTTTAGTTTAGAAATGGTTTGTTTGGTACATAGCAAGAGCTATAATATAATAAGGTGTAATTTTAAAAATAAGTTTCTAAAAGAAAATAAAGATTAAAAGAATAAAGAAATACACTAAATAATTTGCGTGTTTCGGAAATTATGCTTACCTTTGCAAACGAAATCAGAAATGGTTTAGCCGTGAAGTGGTAAGCATGGTTACTGATATAAGAAGAAATTACATGTTGGTTTGATGAGACTCAATTGAACGATGAGGAAGTATTACAGGTGACAGGAATAGCAGATCTTCGCTATCACGTTGGTACTTACAGAAAGCTTTATGGAGCATTTAGAGTAAAAAAGAAATAATTCACATAACTACAAAAGTCGGGTAAGGTAAGGTTGGGTTAGGTCTGGTAAGGTAAAGAATGGTTAGGTGGAGTGAAGTGGAGTTAGGTAAGGTTTAGTAGAGAAGAACTTCCTACATGGTGGTTGTCCAAGGTTCGATTCCTTGGTAGGAAGCAATTTTAAAAGAATTACAGGCTGTCGTGATTTGATGGTCTTTATATATAGAAGAAAATAAGTAAGAATTGAGCCTTCTGCATGTGAATGTGGAAGGCTTTTTTGTGTCTATACCTTAATCTTTGCACTTAAATCTTTAGTGAAATCGCACACGTTAATTCTTTCGTTATTCCTTTGAATATTAGCTAATTTTGCCAATAAAAACATATAAGGATGGCACAGCTAGAATTTAATATCAAAGCGAATTTCGACCAAATCAAGCAAGCCAAGCAAGAGCTTGAAAGATTGCGTGGTGAGTTACTGAAAACAACAAAGGCGACAGACAAGGCGGTGGTTCAAGACCTTACGGATAAATATGCAGAGCAAAAGCAAAAGGTGACAGAGCTTAGTTCTGCAATGTCTCGCTATGCTTTGGTGATGAGTAGTGATTATGCAAAAAAAATGCAGAATCTTACAAGGGAGGTTTATTCTTTCGAGTTGCAAACAGACGCATCTAAACGAAAGATTGAAAGACTTTCTTCTGAGATAGCAAAGATGCAGTCTAAACTTCGAAAAGGAGGCTTAGATATTGGCACTTCAACAATCCTTAATCGTGATATAAGCGAAAATTCCACAATACTCAATGAAGAGAAAAGACGTTACGAGAATCTTACGGGATTAGGAAAGCATGCAAGAACAGAATTACAAAACATGCAAGCAGAGTATGTTCGTTATTCGGGTTCTTCTAATGCGACTACTGATAACGTGAAGGTAATGACTGATGCCTTTGCCGGAATGATTGAAGAAATGAAGAAAGTGCCTACAGTAGGTGAAGGTGCTACATCTTTGTTTAATCGTCTTGGTGGTGATGCAAAGCAATTAGCAATGAGCCTCGTAGGTGGCTTGGGGTTTGAACAATTGGCAGAACACATCTTTAATGTTCGTTCACAATTCCAACAGCTTGAAATTTCATTCACTACAATGCTTGGTAGTGAGCAGAGAGCAGGAGCGTTGATGAACCAACTCGTTCAAACGGCTGCGAAAACTCCTTTCGATATGAGTTCGATAACGAATGGAGCGAAGCAGTTGTTGGCTTATGGTACGGCTGCAAATGAGGTTAATGATATTCTTGTTCATCTTGGTGATATTTCGGCAGGTCTTAGCGTTCCACTGAACGATTTGGTGTATTTGTATGGTACAACAATGAGCCAAGGCCGCATGTACACGATGGACTTGCGTCAGTTTATGGGCAGGGGCATTCCGATGGCCGAGGAGCTTGGTAAAATCATGGGGAAGACTACTCAAGAGGTTCAGCAAGCTGTTACCGATGGAAAGGTTGGAGCTGATTTGGTGAAGAAAGCTATCATCAACATGACCGAAGAGGGCGGCAAGTTTGGCGGACTGATGGAAAAACAATCCACAACCTTGCAAGGCAAATGGTCTAACATTGGTGATAGCGTTGACCAGATGTTTAACGAACTCGGCAAGAAGTCACAAGGAATATTTGGCACAGGCTTAGATTTGATTTCGTCTTTGGTTGACAATTGGGAGACTCTGGTTAAAACGATAGGAAGTGCAGCTGTTATGGTCGGAACTTACAAAGCTGGCTTGATGGCAGCAGCATCCATTCAAAAAGCTCAAAACAAAGCTACACTTGATAGTATTGCAAGTAATCTTGACGAAAAGATAAAAGCGTACAAAGATGAAGCTGAATTGTATCATTCCTACACCGGAAAAGATACATCCGAATATAAGAGCCAAAGACTTTCGGATTTGAATAAGGCTGTTTCTAATACAGATATGTTGGGTACGGATAAGGCTGAGGAACTTGTGTCTCTTAAAATCAAAGAGGCTCAGACCGATGGACTCATAACCCAACAAATGGCAGAGCAATTGCAACTTAAACGTGATATGCTTGTCACTCAGCAACAATCTGCTGCTAAGGAACAGATGGAGGCTTTGGAACTTTCCAAGGGACTTGATGAGAAAATGGCTCAGTTCAAGGAAATGGAAAATGATTACCGACATCTTAACGGAAAAGATACAAAAGATTATAAGGCAAGCCGTTATAATGAGTTGGGGAATGCTTTGTCCGATACCGAAAATATCGGTGATGATGAAACGGAGAAACGCATATCTAAGCAGATAGAATTAGCGAAATCCGAGGGGTTGATTAGTGATGAAATGGCTAAACAACTCCAGTTGAAGCGTGACCTTTTGGTTGAGCAGACAAGACTTGCGGAGAAAGAACAACTCCAATGGCAAAATGCGGTAAATGCCAAAGAAGCTGCTGAGGAAGAGTTGCGTGCTAAGAAATCGCAAGAAGCTGATATTGCAGCCGCAAACAAGGCTGCGGAACAAGCTAAAGCTGAGGCAGATTTAAAGCAAAAAATAGCCAAGGCAAATGAAACCGCTTATGGTAAGGCTCTTTTGGAAACTAACGCCTTACAGAAGAAAGTTGACTTGCAACAAGAGAGCTATGATAAGGCGATGGATGAGGCTCGTGAAAAGAGAGTAGTCCTTGCTCAGCTTGATGAGGAAATAAAAAAGCAGCAGCAAATCATAGAACAGAAAGAAAAGGAATTGGTCTATGATAATGGGGCGGTTGATACGACTTCATTTGGTGGCTATGCGGATTCTTTTTCGGATAACGAAAATAGTTCAATAGTTCAATACGAGGCTGAACAAGCGAAATTGGAAGAGCTAATGCAAAAGCGTCAGCAAGCGGATGAGGAATACGAAAGTTCTAACGCAAAGCGTAAGGCTATCCAACAGGAACTTCAGACTACGACTGAGAAGTTGACAGAAGCCGAAGAGAATGAAACCGAGGTCTATAAAGAGACAGGAGCAGCGGCAGATGAAATTGGAGATATTGTTCAGCAAGGAATAGATATAGAGGATGGTAAGATTAGCATTACGGAGGCGGCAACTACTGCTACACAAACCAATACTACTTCTGAAGCTAGCAATGCAACCGCAAAAGGTGCTAATGCAAATGCTACTTCTTCGGAAACTATTGCTAATACGGCAAACTCGACTTCAAAGACAGCTAATACTGCGGCTACTAATGTAAATACAACGTCCGAGAACGTGAATACAGGAGCAAAGGAACGGAATTCCCTTGTTACCTCTATATTATCTGTTGGCACAAAAGGGTTAGCATTAGCTCAAAATGTGTTAACATGGGCTACTAATGCCGTTACCGTTAGTATGAGGGAGCTATGGGCTGCAATGCTTTCAAATCCTTTAACTTCCATCCTTACTTTGGTAACAACCGCTATGTCTGTTTTTGCGATGTTTGGAAGTAGTGAGGAAGACGTTGCTAAGAAGACTCAAGACATGGGTAATAAGGCTGCTGAGGCTAGTAACAAGGTACGAGCTTTATTCTCAACTTTGGTGCAAGCTAGTGGTAAAGAGGCAGACCATAAAGATGTAATCAACGAGTTGAAATCTGCTTACGAGCAATATGGCATCCAGTTAGACAAAACAAAAATGAAGTCACAAAATGCGGCTGACCAAACAGACGAATTACTGAAGCATGAAAACGAATTGATAGGAGTTATTGAAAAGCGTGCTATTGAAATGGAACGTGCAAATCAATTGCAAGCAGCTTATGACAACTATAATTCTTCAAACGATGAGACTTATTCTTCATTCAAAAAAGATAGTGGGCTTAGTGACGCTGAGGCAGGGCAAGTGAGAAATCTCATAAGTCAAGATGACCTTGATAAGATGGCTCAATTAAAGCAGGAAATGTCCGAATGTGCAGGTCAGCAAGAAGTTTGGAATGCACTTAATGCCCAGTACAAGAAAATGCAAACCCAGCTAAATGCTGAATTGGTAACATATTTGCTAATACAAGGGAAGCATAAGGATGAAATCACGGACATCTTAGGCTATTTCAAAGATTATACGAATGGTGTTGTGGATAATACCATTGAATTGAATAAAAACAAAGCGGAGGTAAACAATTCTGCAAATGCAGCTGAAAAGGCTAAAAAAGCGGTATCAGGATTGACTTATGCGCAAGAGGAACAAGCTTTGAAAAATCAATATGCGAAGAAGAGCTTCAAGGATTTGAATAGTGAAATCCAAGAAACAATAAAGTTGTGCAGTAGAAAATTGCATCTTGATATTAAGGTTAACTATGATGATAGTGAGCTTCCTGCATGGATTAAGAATATGTCTCAGTCTCAGTTGAAAGCGAGTATGGCAGCGAGAAAGAACTGGCTTGACGGACACAAAAAAGGGGATATTCTTCAAGTTGGAGGTCAATACAAGACTTACGAACAGGTCGCAAACGAATTGGCTATGATGCAAGCAAGAGGTAACAACATCGAAAGTAAGCCGAAGAAAAGCCAAAAGGAGATAGATAAGGGGAGGAAGGCAAGAGAGAAAGCGGCTAGGGATGCAGAAAAGGCTAGGAATGATGCCGAGACAAAGGCTGGTAATAAGCGCAAGGCTGAGGAGGACTACTCCAAGTCTATTTCATCCTATTCGGAGAAAGCCAGCGATGAGTTGTCAAAGCGAAGAACGGAATTGATTAAAAATGAGACCGAAAAGGAGATTGCTCAAATTAATATGTCTTCAGACAAGGAGAAAAAGGCTATAGAGGATTCGATTGACAAACTCGTTGAGGCTAAGAAGAAGAAAGACCAGACCGTTTGGGTAAATTCGGGAAAGGGTCGTAAAGCCAACATGTGGAAACAGGGTAAGTCCGATGCGGAATACCGCAAAGAGGTATTGGGCACACAAATGATTGACGACAAAGGTAATCATCTAGGAAAGACCATTGGGCAGAACTCAGAAGACCAAATTGCCTTGATTGAGAAACAAAGACAATTAAAGCTGAAGGAAATCCAGCAAGCGGAGATAAAGGACATGTTGGATTTCATGAAGCAATACGGTAGTTTGGAACAGCAGCGTTATGCTATCTTGAAAGAATATGCCGACAAGATAGACCTTGCAAGAGAAAAGGGAGATACTTTTGGTGCAGCGAACGCTGAAATGGAGATGAACGACCAGTTGAAGAAGTTGAATTTTTCGGATTTCAAGGATTCTATCAATTGGGATGTTGTCTTTCAGGATATGAACCGATTGAGTATTCCTTATCTTGAAGACCTTCGCAAGAAGATGAAGGAGTTGCTTGGTTCTGGTACGTTGGAAATTGATGACATGAAAACCGTATCTGACCAAATCTACAAGATTGATGATGCGATTTCCCAGCAGAAGGATAGATGGGGATTGGTTAATGATGCAGTCCGTGAACACCGTAGGCTTATTGATGAGGCGAAGGATGCGCAAGACCGATTGGCACAAGCTAGAAAGGGGGAGTTTGATGCCAAGGCTGATAATATGAGCCAAAGGAGAAAAATCCAAGGCGTGTTTGCTGAAAGTGGGGTTAACATAGATACCAGTAATATCACTTCTGCCAATAAGGACAAACTTATGGGTTCTACCAAGAATCTCAGTGTAAGCCAAACGGAGAAGTTACGTAAGCTTTTTGATGATTTGGCGGTTTCAGAGGTTAAGGTTGGAAAGGCAACAAAGGAAGTCGGAAAGGCACAGGAAGAAGCCAAGGTAAAGCAGGATGCCGCAAAGAAGAGCTTACACGATACTATCGAGGAATGGGCTGAGGGTTTGAGGAAAATCCAAGAGAAACTAAAAGACCTTCCTGGGTTAGTCGATGCTTTGGGTCTCGGAAACACAGGCTTTGGTAAAGCAGTGAATAACGGAATGGATGCATTGAACAGTGGAACACAAGCCTTTTCTGATTTTGCAAGCGGAAACTACATAGGCGCAGCTATGAATGGAATAAAAACCATTGGTTCGTTGGGCAAGATGTTCGGTATTGGTGGAGGTAATGGTGCAGAAGTTGCGAAGAAAACAGAAGAGCTGACCGAGAGCAATGACAGATTGATGTATTCCATTGATAAGTTAAAAGAGTCTATTGACAAATCTTCCGGTTATACAGCCGTTAGCAACTATAATGCAGCTTACGATGCTCAAAAGCAGGTTAATACCCAAACGATGGATATTCTCAAAACACAGATGGGGTATCATGGGGCACACCATTCAAATGCTTATTATTGGAATCTTTCTGCACAAGATTATGCGGCAATCAATAAGACTTTGGCTGAGCAAAGTAAGATAAGGGGTGGTTATACTAATTCTTCGATAAACAAGGTTAATTCCTTGGAGGATATATACAAGCTCACTCCAGAGCAGATGGCTGACATTCGTACACATAATGCGGATGTATGGAAGAACATGACCGACCAAGGCAAGTATGATAAGACGGAATATTGGGAGCAATATACAGAACTGGCGGGAAAACTAGAGGAGTTGACGGAGCAAATCAATGAGAATTTGACTCAAACAACCTTTGATTCGATGAAGAGTGACTTCATAAACAATCTTATGGATATGAGCAAGTCTGCAAAGGATTTCTCTAATGACTTCACTACAATGCTCAACCAGTCGATGCTTAACTTCGCTTTGGGAGACCTTATGAATAAAAAGCTTAAGCCTCTTTATGAAAGCTGGGCAAACAAGATGAAGGAGAATGGAGGAAGGCAGCTCACACCAACCGAATTGGATAATCTTAAAGAAGAGTATGATAAGATAATTCAAGAGGGTTTGGCTATTCGTGATAACATTGCTGATATTACGGGTTACAAGCAATCTTACGAGCAGTCCGCTTCTTCCGGTTCTTTTGAATCAATGAGTCAAGACACAGGCGATGAGTTAAATGGTCGTTTCACTGCGGTGCAAATTGCCACAGAGGGAACGTATGAGGAAACAAAGCTCATAAATACCAAGTTGGATGCTATTGCAGCTCGTAATGGTGGTGCAGAGGGTAGCTTACTAACAGCTAGCGTGAATACTATTATGGGTAATGTAGTTAACATTTGGTTAGCTGTTGATGAGGGTAGGACTATCCTTGCACAAAGCTTGATGTACTTGCAGTCGATTGATGAGCGACAAGAACGATGGCATAAGCCTATGTTGCAAGCATTCAATGATATACACGAATTGAAAGATAAGATGAGTAGATTGTAAACAAAGAAGAGGAACGTATGATGCGCTCCTCTTTTTTGTATATATCTTTATTTTATTCGCTTTTCTTGTCGAAATGTAATTTGTCTAGAGCATCAAGCATTTTGTGCTTTCTGTCTTCATACTCAGTATAAAGATAATTTGTCTCCAAGTCGGATATGCGCTTAGGATTCAAATTAGAGTCAAATTCAACGCTTTCGTAAGCAGTTTCACGTTCTTTTGTCTTTTTGTGTTTCAAGTGAATTTCTGCAAACATTACATAACGAAAAGGTGGTTCGGGATTTGACATTTCTGATTGTGCTATGATTTCATCAACGGATTGCCTTGTAAAATCAACTCGATAAGCAGGAATAATGTCGTTGTCATTGTATTTCTTCCAAGAAAGCACATATAGTTTGCTATACCATACGTCCTCAATATCATAATTTAATCTATACCCATCGTATTCTTTAAGAATATAAGGTACGAATGCTTTTTCTGCCTTCTCCGTAAGTTCTTTCTTGTTGCCGCATGATGATGCAATGAATAACAATCCAAGGAACAAACATAAACTAATCAGCATTCTCTTCATTGGTGACCTCACTTTCTTTGTTTTCGATAGTTTTTGTCTCGGGTTCAGAAAAGAAGCCATATCCTAATGATAAGATAGACAATAAGAACAACAAGGAAGAGAATCCAACCTTAATGAGCTTTGTAAGAGCCAATACGTTGTTAGCAGCGTAAGCACTTGCGTGTTGCATACCAGTGTAAGCGTCACCACCGAAATACTGCATTTCAGCCTCCTTGCCTACGTCTTGCAATAAACAAACGATAGTCAAGATGATGCCTACGACACCAATAATTGAAAATGTTATTTTCTTTTTCATAACCTTAAAGTTTTAATTATTAATTGTTACTTCTTCAATTTCTCTAATATACCAATAGCCTCGTCAACGGACGATGCGGAATAGGTCTCCTTTCCGCTCTTGATGAGGGCGATGAAATCCGGTTCTATAGGATATGTCTTTTTTTTAACTTCTTCTTGACTTATTAATATTTTGTCTGTAAAAAGTTGCCAATCTTCTATTTTTAATGCTTGCGCAATCAAGTGTAAAGTTTCTACCCTTGGAGCGGTCTTTGCATTCACGATAAGAGAAATACTGGATTCTGCCATACCGAGAGCGTTAGCAAGCTCTTTAGCGGTCATATTGGCGTAATCCATATATTCTTTAATTCGTTCACCTATTTTATATAAGGTGTCACTTTTTGGTGATTTTGCTTTTGCCATATTATTATAATAATAAATTTTTTGGTGCAAAAATACAAAGAAATTCGGTAATATAATATTAATTATTGTAAAGATTCAGCTATATGCTATTTAAAAACGTTAAAACTTTGCTGTTATGCGAAATTTTTAGAAAATAATTTGGTGTTATACTAATTTTATTGTATCTTTGCATCGTGATTAAGAAACAAGGTTACTAATTAAGTCCGAGACGCCTGCGGTATAAATAAGGCACATTCGATTATGTTACGTTTATCATCAACGCAAAAGAAGTCAACTTTCGCAAGCACAATGAAAGGTTATAACAAGTACATCGTTGAGGCTTTGGAAAAGATGCAAGGCGGAGAAGAATTGGAGATGGGTGCTGAGAATTGCCGAGAGCTTGACCAAGCCAAGCGTGACGTAAGAGACAGCATCGAGGACGTTATCCAGTTTGCCGAGGCTATCCTCAAAGAGGCAAAGGCAATGCGGGATGTTTATTAAGAATCAAAGATATAAACCCTTCAAGGTGTTTGGTCGGGCTTATAAGGAGTGAGCCGTTAATCACTCCATCTAACTTAAAGAATAGAATCATGAAGGCAAAGTATTTTACGATAGGTCACGATAAGAACGTAACGTTCGCTACCGCACAAGAAGCCATTAAGGCGATGAATGAGAATCCCAGCCAGTCACTAGAGGATATTTTTGGCTACGATGAAAATGGTGAAGAATATCTCGAAGGCGAGGTTGAAGAAATAAATGGCAAATTTGAGTTGATTGAAGTTTCTTATATTTAATATGGGAGGTACGATTATGAGATACTTGGTAGTTACATTCTATAAGAAGGTTAATCACTTCTTTGACGAGAATACTTTGGATAAGGTTGAGTTTGAGCACAAGATTAACCCAAACAAGAGTGCTTATGAGAACCGGACCGATGCTTTTGATATTGCGGTAAGCAAAGGTCACAACCCAAACAAGAATATAATGTTTAAGGAGATTGAGCGATGATAGTTACAGGTTATTTCACTAAGAGCGAGTTTATCAAGGGCAATTGCCAAGAGACCGAATTGGACAAGCACAAGCGTGAGGTTGATTTCTTGATAACTGGTGTTGGAAACCGATGGGAGATACGTTTTAATCACCCGGTGAGCCTCAGGGAGAGCCGCAGCGTAAAGAAAAGTGAGTATGTTAGCAATGTGTATCACGTCACCGCAAACGCCTTGGAGAAGCTAAAGAAACAATATACATACGAGTGTGATTTCTAGTCGTGAATATGGCAAAAAGCTATATATGAAGTAATAGCCAGCCCGTTCTTGGGTTGGCTATCTTGCGTTTAAATTTGCTTTGTGCTAAATGCGTTATTAGACGTATTCACTTTTTTGTTTGAACTATGCTTGGCTTTAAATCAAGTTCTTTTTCCATGTTACATTTCCTCATTCATCTTTAGAATTAACGCTGAATAATACTGATAGAGTTGTTGAAGCTCAAATACAGACCATTTCTTGGCTTGGTGTTTCTCCACGTCCATAAGGTCTAGCTGCTGCTCGCCAAGTCTCTTCACTTCTTCCATGATGGGTGTCTCGTTCGGGTGCTTTTGCTTGAACGAGAGCATTCCCAGCTTCAGTATGAGGTTCTTACGATAACCTATGAGGTGGTCGGAGCTGAACCTGTTGCACCGCCTGCATTCGGCATTGACATTCCTTGTGTCAAACCGAAGGCTCATGTGTACCCTTGAATGGTAGTGACCGCAGTCAGCCTCACTGATGGGCAATACCCTACCACAACTGATACAACGGAAATACTTGTAGTGAAATTCCCTAGAGTCACGCATACGGACGTAGAGGGACAAAACCTTATCCAACTTGTCCGTCCATTTCCGTAGCTCGCTTTTCTGCCTTCTCGGCTTCTTTCCTTTGTTAAATCTATCGTATAGTCCCATTTTAATTAAACCTTTCGTCATACCTCCAATTAAGGCCACCACAGCGGAAACCGACACGGCAAGAACGTATGATGTTTCTTGGCGGCAATCCAAGCTTTCTTGCCGCATCGCTTGGCGACTTGAACCAATGTCTCTTGTAGCCGTAGTCGTCATAGGCTATCACCGGGCGTGCATTCCAACCTCCAATATTGGGGTTTCCCCTACCCATGTACTTGGCGAGGTTTTGCCTCATTGCCGACTGGGTTTCCTTGGAGATACCCATCTCATTCCAACTCTTACCAACATTCCAAGGCCTGTGTCCTTTCTTGAAACGTCCATCGTTTCGTTCTATCCTTGGTGGTACGAACAATTCACCAATGCCCTTGTCTTGGATGTTTGACAATACATAATCTCTTTCCATAGGGGCGCAAGGCGGAATCGAACCGCCGTAGTTCCTTGTCGGATGCCTATCCTCTCAGCCATTGCGCCCGAACCTATTAAGATATGGTACAATAGAAAACTTACTCCTTTGATTTGTGGAGGAATACATCCATGATGCTCGTCTCCTTGATACTTGTGATGTCGTAGTCAATCATCGTCTTGTCCATAGCCTCGTCAACGTTCTTTCGGGCATTCTCCAAGGACTTGCCCTGTACGAGATAGCGAACCTTGGTACGCTTCTCCTTCTGTGTCTTCTCGTCAATGGTGATGAAATTCATTACACACTCATAATACTTGTCCTCGTCATCTACATCAGAAAGGAACAGCTCGCTAAACTGAGCCTTCTTCATTGCGGTAATATCCAAATCACCACTTGCATAGACGCTCATATTATCCAATGTACTTTCCTCGCACTCAGTCCAAGATAGGGCATCAACCACATATTGCTCGGTAGTCATTGCCTCCGTTCCATCTTCCAATGTCTTCTGGTATCTGACACCAACGATGAAAAATTTTCCACTTAATGTTCTCATTGTCTTGTTTTTGTTTTGCTTGAATGTGGCTCCTAAGGGAGTCGAACCCTTACCGTATGTTTAGGAAACATAAGTTCTGTCCGTTAAACTAAGGAGCCATATCCAAATGTTATAAAAATTCCTTATTCAGTTCCGCTTCCCTCTCGACTTGTGTCTGCCAGACCATATAGTAATGGTCTTCGGGACTTGGGATATAAAGCCCTCTTACCATGGAGCAATGATGAAGCCACCTGTCAATGCAAAGCGACATCTCTTCCTTGTCCAAGTCCGAGATATGCCTTTGGTATTGGTATGTCTCACCTCGCTTGTTTTGACGCTCACGCAAGAATATATCCTTGTTGACATCCTTGAAGATACCCTCCACGTAGTCCTTCGGGTAGCCTTCTTCCAATGCCACGTAGGTAATCGTTACCCATAGGTATGCGTTCTGCTGTATGGTTCGCATTGGTCTTCTTTCCTTCAGCTCAACCACGAAGAACTTGTCATTAAAAGTGTTACCTTGCATCTTCTTGGCCTTGTCAATCATCATCCTTGTGCGTTCCACAAACTTCTCCAGTTCGAGAGGATTGAGCATATTATATACCATCTTTCATTTTTTTTAGTTAGGTGGAGAGAATAGTTCCCTCCACCCGAATTAGACTAAAATGGCACATTAGGGTCTTGACCGCCTCCGCTTGGTTGAAATTGGTTGTTCATACCACCCATGGGATTGTTGGCTGTGGCACCTTGCGCAGGTTGCTGGGGTGGGAATGGGTTTTGCTGCGCTGCACCTTGTGGCATACCTCCTTGTGGTGCGGCAGGCTGGGTGACAATTCTCTTGATGTCGTAGCCACGGACTGATGTAAACCAGTCTTGCGTGCCGTCCTTCTTTGTTCCCTTGTACGAATCAACGTCAAAGAGAATCTCAACGACATCACCAGCCTTGTATTGGTCTGGGATGCTCACATGCTTGCCACTGAACTCAAAGATGATGTGCTTCTCGTAGCCACGCTCACCCGTAAGACCATCGAAGCGTGTAACGTCAAGCATCACTCGTCTCTTTAGCCATGGTTCCTTACCTTGTCTCTGAATGGACTGAGTAGGTTCGATGTACTCAATCTTACCTTTGTATGAATTTGCCATAATAACTTGTATTTAGTTAAACAAATGGTTATACTGCTTTCTTCTTTGTAATCGTGAGGGAAGGACTTACCTTTGTGACCTTCGGGTATTTCTCCAAAAGCATCTCGTAGGTCTCCTTATCGTCTGCATCAAGCTTCTTTACGTCCAACGACTTTCTTACCGATGCAGCCTTGATGGAATACGTGCAGTTGGCGGTCTTGATGGATGTGACGTTGGAATTGCTCATCCCGTCAAAGATAGCCGCCTTCAGCTCCTTTTCCTGCTCTTGCAGGCTAGCTATTCTCTCTTGTATGTCAAGAAGGGCGACTTCGTTGTCTGCGATATAAAGAGGAGTCTTGTCGTTCTCATC
>OIZF01001096.1_pt1 | contig 16701 bp, 15 predicted proteins | sample 1588471 | NCBI WGS metagenome assembly OIZF01 (sample SAMN03283279) | human gut metagenome | biome: human-associated habitat; material: feces | host: Homo sapiens | place: Peru | collected 2012
ATGCTTTTTCTACTTCTTCTAAAGCACGATTTGTACATCCTTTAGGATGTGGTCCCCCATTAACTAATAATACTTTCATTTCCTTTTTCCTCCTATTTTTATTGTAAATCACTCTTTATAATATGACAAATAATTATTTGTTATAACTTGATATAAGAAAAAGAAATCACTGGGATTTCTTAAATCTTAAAATATTCTCGATGTGGCTCGATACGACAGGAAGTACGTCATATCAAGCCGATTGTTTACGGAAACATATCCATAAACTATTCAACGTTATAATCGTTAAATAGTGAACCCACCCTTATCGAGATTCTGTGTTTCTCCCACACAAATTGGAAGTTAACGATTCCAAACCATTAAAAATTCCTTTTCTCTCGGATCGTATTGTTTCTTTTACAAAACACCCGCAATATAGTCATTATCCAATCCGATAAATCCATCTATCTGCTTTGTACTGTCATCTTCATGCACATATATTTCTGCATCAGGCAACATCATCAGATACAAGAAGCTGAATAATACATTTTGCTTCCAAAACACGCTCTCCCTTATACCTATAAAGACTGTTTTAACGTCTAACACCTATTTGTCTCAATAGACTTTCAATGAAATCACGAGCATACTTGCGTTTTAATTTACTGTGATTTGCTTGGTTGTAATAATTTCTAAGGCAGTTATAGCAAGAAGTGTTTTCATCGCAACATTGTTGTGATACTTTCGCATATGCTGCATTTAAAGATGTTATTACAGCGTTCTTCTCAACCAGTCTCTTAACATGACCTGCTCCTCCTGGAACATTGTCATAGATCAAAATATCATAGCTATGCTGCTCTAGGTTCAGTTCAAGAACACCCTCTATGTCATTTCTCTCAATCCCAAGTCCAATACTTATTCCTTCAAGAAATGCATACATAAATGACAACGCAATCGCATAATCTTCTTTCGTAAAGGATCCTAACATAGGAATAGTAAATCGAGCTACATCTGTTTGGAATTTATGTCCAAGCTTAATTTGAGTAAGTTCTTCACAAGAGCAATCAAATTGCCTGTAATTCTTGTGTTTCTTTAATGATGTAGGTGTAATTACTTTTCCTTTTACTATGTCGCTATATCCACATACTGGACACATATTGAATGATGACTTGTTCATGACAAGGAGCTCGTCATTGGTGCTTGTCTCAATGGTAATAGCATTTGATAAAGAAACAACATTCTCATCCTTTATACCACCACCAAGATATGATACTTCACCAGCATATGACCTTTTGGGCTTCGCACGAGTACTTTCTTTCGTGATACCAGTTTTAAATCCGTTTACTGGTTCAATATAAAATTCTTGTACCACTGTACCAAGAGGCTCTCCACAATACTTGCACTCATTTCCAGTTCTTGTACTTAAAGACACATTTATCTTTTTACAATTAGGACAAGTGCAGAAATAATTTCGTGGATATTCTCCTGTTTTAGGTAAGGAAATATACTTTGAAGTATATTTCTTGCCATCAACAATGATTTCTGAATCCGGAGCATATTCTGATATCGCTATTTTTAAATCGCGACTCAAATCATAGCTATTATCCAGAATACCTTCTTTATATATTTGCAATTCAACAACATCAACCGGAAACCCATATTTAGGAATGACACAGTACTTTGAAAGTGAATCAATTACATTTTCCTTATGCAAATTCTCAATTTGTCTTTGGTAATAATCCGCTTCCTTATAGTTTTCTTCTGTTACAGCTTCCTTTTTCGCCTTCTCATACTCTTCTGCAATGGATTTAATTGTTGAAACAAAATGCTCCATCTTTTCATCATTACCTTCGATTTCATCAAACCATTTAAAGTTGTGATAATCTCGATATACATCCCCAGGGAGTATTTTCTCGTTGATATAGGTATTCAAATCACTCGGATGACTTGAAATATAGCTTTTAAACTCCTCTAATGCTTTTCCAAAGACTAATTCATCAATACTGCTGAAATAATCTGGGTGTAGTCTAAAGAAGAATCCTAAACATGTAGCCATCAAATGACGAACGATTATCTTATGATTTACTACATTAAAATATGGTGGCTTAATGACACCAGAAATCATTTTTTCCGGACTACAGAAGTATGTATAATCATGAGATCCAGTCCCACAGTATGTCAAAATGTATGCTGCACTATCTTTTCTTCTTCCTGCACGTCCTGCACGCTGAACATAATTCGCAGGTGATGGTGGTACATTTCGCATAAATACTGTTTCAAGGTTACCAATATCAATACCCATCTCAAAAGTTGTTGAACAACTTAAGATATTGATTTTTTTATTTTTAAAGTCTTGTTGATATTGCTTTGCCTTCTTTCGATCAAGCTGAGCAGTATGTTCCTTAACAACAATGCTTTCGATTTTCTTTGTCTTATATTGTCTTCTGTAATAATTCGTTGCAAGCGCCTCATCCGGATCTACTTCACTCAATGTGCCATCACATTTATCCTGAACACACTTATTATGGACATTATATGGAGTAAAACGACCACACTTAGAGCAAATATAGTATTTTGAGGTCTTATAATTCTTAACTACATACTTACTTGCTTCAATTTGATAGCATTCCTTAGTTTCATGCTTCTTAAACAATTCACCCGCAACGGCCAAGTTGTTAAAAACAACCTCCAACAATGCTTTTGCTGATTCTTCGTCACAGTCACAAACTTTCTGAACATAACGAACAACCATATTATCCTTTCCCTTTACAGGTAAGAAACTTCTAACACCATTTATTGTCTTAGGGCAATTGAACATTACGTAGTTATCAAATCTTCTATATTCCAAAGCTTCCATCTTTTCATCTGGAGTTAATGTTGATTTGATCGAGTTTATGGCAGGTGCAACTTTGAATATACCAAATACAACCTGCATAATTGTTTCCAGGTCCTTCTTTGTAATATTATATTCTCCAAATTCAGCTTCAACGTCCTCTTCGTCAACTTGAGACATGATGTCAGTTAGATCAACATCAAAGAAATACAATCCTAAACCTTCACCATCATTCGAACCATCAACCTTTAATAGATCAACAAGTGTTGTAATCCATGCATTTTTATGTGCACTTAAATCATTTTGAAATAAGTTACCTTCTTTAATCATTCCCGAAAGAGTTGCAGTAAGCTGATCCACAGAAATATTTCTATATTGATTATCTTCAATTACTTTCCAGATCAGTCTTTTTTGTAGCATTCTAACCTGGTTAGAATCCAAGAAAGCTGCTGAAAAGCTAGCTTGTTGACGGCTATCGGAAAATGTCAAAAATTGCTTTACATTTAACGTCTCTTGTTCTGATTGAATGCTTTCTTTTCTCTTCAAAGACAGTTTACCAGTTTTCTTTTTAGTCTCTGTTCCATCATCAATTGCTTCATACAAAATCTGAGCAAGTAGTGCAGTTCCCTCATCTTTTCCTACATTCAAACTCTTAACAACACCTGCTCTTGCTTTGTGACCGCAGCAAGGGCACTGATTTATATTATTGAACGCCGTTTCTTCTCCATCCTTCTTTGATTGGAGAACTTTAAATATAGAATGTTGAAAGTCGTCTCTGCAATTACATCGGCGTGCATTTAAATTTCCTGCAACATGAATCGCACCACACTTTGAACAAACCTTATACTCTTCAAGGATATCGCGGTCAACTTCCTCTTCATTTAATTCATTGCTCAACAAGAAGTAATCAATGCTTACAAATTCATTATTTCCATAGTTTTCATAAATATCAACTTCCTTGTTCTGATAGAGATAGTCAAGCCCATCATCTTCATTACGCTGAATCTTTCCGATTATGTATGGTGAATTACAATATCTACAGTTTCCAGCTTCGAAAACCTTTAAATCACCAAGCATATTGGTTTTAGTAAGGCTTAATTGTGGATTGTTTCCAAGAGTGATGTATGCACCAGCTAATGGGCGCACAAAAGAATGGTATTTCAGATCAAAAATACCTATCCCGTCTTTTTCTGCCATGTTGATGAGATCAATCAAATCTATCAACTGTTCAGATGTTATTTGATTATTAAAGCTAGCAAGAATACTTTTAAAGCTCTTACTTCCATCTTTTAATATTTCATATAGATGGAAGACGTTTCTATCGCCTACAAACAATTCATACAGGTAACTCTTCAAGTCCATTGAATCTACGTTTTTGTATCTATTTCCAATGGCTCTAACCGTCTGTATATCATTCTTCGCTTTCTTTATTTCAGAATAATCCCCTGCATCAATCGTATAACTCAGCTTCGAACTAGATAATAAAATTCTTTTAGAGAAGATGATATCTTGAATATCAAAATTTGCAGATGTAAGGCTTCTAGCAAAATTTACGATCTCACTTTCAGATTTGCCTTGTTCACCCAACGTAGCACTGGTTAGAATAAAGCGTGGTTTATTTGGAGCCAATCCTGTCAACCTACGCATCAACAATGATAATTCGATTCCCAATGAGCCATAATACGAATGTGCCTCATCAAGAACAACAAACTTCCAGTTATTTAACCTCTCTGGAGCAAAGATTGAATAATCATTTGGCCTGATCAATAAATATTCCAGCATAGAATAATTCGTGAACAACAAATGTGGTGGATTCTTTCTAATTTCTTCTCTCGAAATCAATTCATTCTCAGGGATGAACGTATCATTCTCTGCACCATATTTCTCACGATAATTCTTAGGAACGCTTTCTTTCGTTTCCCCTGTAAAGAATCCATACGTAATTTCAGGACACTGTGTGAGTATTTTTCTTACTCGATCAATCTGATCGTTTACAAGAGCATTCATTGGATATAAGAATATTGCTCTAACACCAACTTCCATATTACCTTTTTCTACATTAGACATTAGTTCATTTAGAATTGGATACAAGAAACTCTCTGTCTTTCCTGAACCAGTACCTGTTGTAATAATTGCGCTTCGACCAGAGCAAATTCGCCTAATACTCTCTTCCTGATGAGAATATAAAGACCTCTCAAAATTCATATCTCCCAATCTACGAAATGATTTACATACTGCACCATCTGTAATCATTTCATCCAAGGACATTCCTCTTTTAAATGGCAAATTCAAATCGACATAAGGCCCCTTAAATAAATCTTCAACTTCCAATTGTTGCTCAAACAATTTTTGTAACTTTGGAGTTTTAAATTCAAAAGAAGACCTAAGATATTCTTTATACTGACTATTTATGTATTGAGATCGTTCAATAGGATTTCTCTTGCTCACACTGATTCAACTCCCTTCATATCGATATTGTAAGAAAAGATATCAACAGCTTTGCCATCGTCCATCGAATTCATAATTCCATGATGATCGAAATCAAGCAACAGCCCATCTCCATCCTTAGTAATAGATAATTCTATCATTCCATCTATAACATCACTGCAAATTTCAATATCAACGGGATTTATGTTACCCAACATAAACGCACCATTGTATGTTCTTACATATACTTCACCTATATATTCATTTCCACTTATCATTTCTTTAAAATAAACATATGTTGTATTAAAGTAATGTCGCTTTCTTAGGAACTCTCCTCTGACAAACTGATCAAAGTAAACTTCCTTAATTTTGAAGGATTTCCCTACAAAATCTTCTCTCGCATAAAAGACGATTGGAAATTCCTTTAAAATGTGTTCTTTTTTGAGCGAAAGGCCTCTCTCTTTTTCAAAGAAAATCACTTTATAGTTTATAAAAGATGATAAGTCATATACATTCTCTTGAACTTCTTTTTCCAAAGCAGAACTTGTATATACGACATTATCCTCATCATCAATTATCTTAAACCGAATATTCCCTTGTCCGTAAAAGCACGGCGCGACAACAAGAGCTTTGTCTTCATGACTATAAATAACCGTTGTTTTATCCTCATCAAGAATACATTTGTTGTAACACCAGATTCCCTCATGAAAGTGTTCTTCTGCAACCAACACTATTCCCACGCAATCATAATTCGACTTATATGACAGTAAGAAGCCTGCAGAGAATCTGCTAAATACTCCTTCATTCTTAAGCCCAGGTGCTTCTTCAATGATTTGACCAGCACTGGTTAGTAAACATATTTTGTCATATTTGCATCCATACAGATCAATTGAACTTTCCTGAGTAATATCACCGATCCAAATTTCTTGTGAAAATGGTCTCCAATCTCCATTATCAATCCTGTATAACGGGAATCGGAATGGAACATAATAAATATATTCCTGATTATTCCAATTTAACTTAATCCAGTCTTCTCTAAAATCCTGAATACATATCTCATCAAAAATTGGTTGTGACATCAAATCAGATTCCACAGAAACAATATATGAATTCTTGTTGTTCTCAACCTGTTCAACATGAAGGTTTTTATCTATAGCAAATTGAGTACGTAACACACTGATTCTTTTGCCAGAATGTAACGCATTCACTCTTAGCTGATAAATTCCTGAATCTAAACAATCAAGTTTTAGCGAATACTTATTGATTCCTTTTCTTTCAACTGTAGAATATTCAAAAGCATCCATTTTATACGAGCGCTGATTAATTTGGATTTCAAAACTACTGTCCGTATACTCACTTTCAAAAACAAGGAATACCTCATTTTTAAATACTTCAAACTTGCAATCAGCCTGCGCAACGAAATATCCATCATATTTTTCACCAAACACACCAGGACGGATCATCTCAGAAAAATTGAAAACTTTATTATCGACAAGTACAGCATCTCCCAAGTGTGCACTATATGAAGATAGGCAATATGACTCTCCTGAAAAATACAAATGCAGCTTATCAACCTTACTCTTCGTACAGAAAACAGCTGTTCCAGAATAGTCTTTATTATTTGCCTGTTCCTGCCCTCTCTCATCAAATACAATGAAGTTACGATGCAATCTGGTTTTGCTCTCATAAATCACTTCATTCCCTGCCACCAACTGATAAACAATTCTTCCAAGTGGATTATAAAGTTCAATTGCAGGATTCTTAATCTGATACCCACCAATGATTTCACGGATATCTTCTACATAATCATCATAAATGACCTTTTCCTCATTCTTAACAATGATTTTGATATTTCGATAATTATATGTAGCTTTCACGCGATGAATCGGAGGAACTAAATAAACCGTATTCCCATTCAAAACATATTCTGGTTCCCAACGCGATCTTAATTGTTCGGATTTGCTTCGATGTCCATACTCTTTTTCTCTATTAATTGTTGAAAGCCATTCTTCATATCCTCTTTTCAAATATGGATTGTAAAGAACGTTATCCTTGTCCCAAATATATTTATCAATCAGTCTAACAATAATGATACTAAGCTTAATAACTGCATCGTTATATACAGGATTAGTAATCAGCTGCTTTGTTGATTTAATCAATTTATATGTTTTCTTCGTTACATTAACTTGAAGTTCGTCACTTTCAGAACGCATTACATTCTGCAATCCATCATAAACAAACCGAAACTCACCATATAAATTATCAGGCAAATCGCTATCAAAATTCAACTTATATATGTCGTAGATGAACTCAAAGAATGCCCCTAGATAATAGCTTGGTACAATAGATCCAGCTAATACCACATTGATAATACGAGTCTTTGTTCCTGTTACATCATCCTTTATTCTGTACTTATTTAATAACGTTCGAATAAGACCTTCTACCTTTTGTTCTGAATACCGCTGGTACAAGTTCTTGTAAGTTTTTCTTACGGATTCATAAAAAGCTCCATCATAGTAGAGCATGCCAATTAAAACAAGAGACACAAATACAATTTCAGGATCATGGACATAGGTACCAGAATACGAATTTAACGTAATGCCCAGTTCCCTCTCCGCACGGTTATGAATAATATCTATTGCTTCAGCATTATCCAATAAATCAATCAAATCAATGCCGAGATTTTTTCTTTCTTTGACACAGGTTTTTAAGTACCCTATTTTCGTTTCTATCTGCGCATCGTTTAATCTCTTTTTGAGTATTTCTAGAAGTGATTCTTGTTCCGCCTGAGTAACAAGACCATCTTCAAGTATTTGATCTATTTTTTCACAGATGATTTTAGAAGGCTTATGATCACGAATGAAGGATTCATTAGTTCTCATCCATTCCTGCAAGCGACACACTTCTTTTTCATTGATTTCATTGTCACTGATAACACCTTCAATGATTCCATTAAGTTCATAAATCTTCGCAGAGGAATCAGTTTCAAGAGCTGTATATTGACTACAATTATCTATAAGCATTTCTCGTTCTTCATCTGTGATGATTCCATCTTCAAGCACTTGTTCTACCAGTGAAATTAATCGAGCTTGCCTAGGCTCGTAAGATAAGTTCCTGTTCTTTTTTACCCACGAAGATAATCCGGCTACCTCTAGCTTATTGATAATACCGTCGTAGCTAATGCCGTTTATTATTCCTATTAACTCATTTATATTACGCATCATCAGCTTGTGTGGTATTTGCTCCAAAAACTACCACAGCTCTCCTTTCATCTGGTATCTGTAATACAGAAAAACTTCTACAATCTAAACTTATAATACAAAATAAGGTGTCCATTTATCAGGACTCACTTGTAATAGTTAGTTTTTCTCCATTTTCAAGAATATAGGACTGTTCAAATACAACTCCTAATACATCTGCAATTTGCATAAGTTCTTCTGTACTCACTGTCTCTCTCTTTAACTTTTTGTTGAAATTCTGCGGTGTCTGACAAATTCTACGAGCCAATTCTGCAACACTAATACCTTTTTCTTTACAAAGATTTCTAATTAAATTTGAAGTGCTCATAATTCCACCTTTTCTATTCAAACTCATACTCTGAGAACATAGTAACATTAGAATATATTATAAACCAAAAGGTTGATGTTTTCAATGTTCGCTATTCAAAATTTACAGTTCCTCATAGAAATAAAAAAGCAGCAGAGCATTAAAACCCTGCTGCAAAATTCGGTTATTCTCTTGTAATGTCTATGTCAATTCCAGCCTTAAAGAACACCTGAAGTCTATTATCAAAGACGCATATTTCTTTGATATACTTCCTTACAATCTTCTCGTCGTATTCGCTTAGCTCCGTATCTCCTGCATTGATGAAATCCTGCAACTCTTCAATTCTCTTCTTGTAACCTTCAGTTTCAGCCTTTGCAATCAGTATCCACATATTCTAAGAACATGTCATCAGCAAAGGTTTCCACACTGGTTTTCTTTGTAGCAAACTTAAGGACCGCTGTGGTTGTTTTTCCGATACCGCCTTTCTGGTTAGTCAGAGCAATCACTTTGCAATTTGACATAGATGCGTCCTCCTTTCGCATAGATTTAGCCACTTTGTCAAGGTGGCTATGTAAACAGTACCAGAGAACGCAAAAAAGCCGCCTACTCTTAAAATCAATAAGAATAAGCGGCTTTGTAATTTGCCTTAGACATATTCAATTTTCATTCTCTTGGTCGGTGTATTTATGACCTTAAAAATAAGCTCGTCAACACAATCCGTATATCTGCCTTGCTGAATGAGCTGATTTTTTAACTCTACAAGGCTATGTATCAAAAGTTTTCTTTCGTAACTAACCAAATATATATGATATTTCTGTTCTCTCATAAATAGCACCCCCTCTTTGGCTTCATTGTATAATAGTAAAAAAGGACTGTCAAAACTATAACTTCACATTTCTTGGATTTACGATACAACAAATCACATTATACACATCTACTAGGTAATATAATTACCAATCCATAAAAATGTGATGATGCGTTCAAAGAGAATAATTACTTAATCATTTTCATTGTAAATCACAATCAGATGACATTAGCAAATTTTCTAATTTATTCTGAGCAAATCTCTGAAGATAAAAATACTTATCAATAATTTTATAATTCATATTTCTATCAATTTGTTCAAAGCAAAAATCTATTAACTCTTTTATAAAACTTTCACCTGACAGATAGTAATCCTGTAAGATTATATTATTCTCTGGAAAGTGCAGATAATTATAAATATATTTTTCATCAATATCCTGTTCAATGATTCCCTCACCGGTTCCTGGCATTTTAGGAACCAGTCCCGCCCCCAAAATAGATATATATTCAGGGGTTTTTGCAACTATTTTATATTTTACTGATGATATATTTTCTAAAACTGCTTCAGCAATATAATCATCTATAACAATACGAGGATGAATTGCTATTTCTGACTCCATCTTATACGCCTTATTCACCGCATCTCCAAAAAACATACTTTTTGAAGAGTCAACATAAGCATCACCATAAGATATTCCACCTCTAAAAAGAATTCTTTCTTTAATGAATCGTAAAAATATTGGCTCACAATTACACAATGCCACTTTAAATAGTTCGCCCTCATCTTTACGTTCATCAGATATTCCGTCTTTAAAGCCATAGAAAATATAAGCACAATCAGAAAATGTATATATTTTTCTAAAATACACCGTGTGCATCATATCATTTTGCTTGTTTCTTTCAAGCTCTTCATGAAAAATTTTGTTAATTTTATATGTCTCTTGAAAATCAACTCTATTTTGGCTTCCAAGAATATCTACAAATATGACTAAATATTTAGCGAAACCATTTGGCTCATTACTCATCAAAATCCACCTCTACTATTGTCCTTTTTCATTTAACTTCTTTATCACGCAAAGCTGTATCTGTTATAAACCTCGCCCATCCAAATACTGAATAGCTGTTGAAATCAAGGATAAGCATCGCTTATAAAAATACTCATAATGCCTTTTATCCTGAATATCCGTTTTTGTTGTTTCATGGTGTCGAATTCTAAAATTATTGCCAAGTATGGTAAGCTCATGAAATTCCTTTTCAAATAATTCTAAAAACGGCTGTTGATTATTACCCATATCCATTATAATCTTATTAATTGATTTCTTCTTATCTATAGTCAATGAGCAGTAATATGTCTTTAGTCTCTCAAATGCATCCCAAAGTTTCTCCACTGCAATTTGTAAATTGTTTTCATCATAATATTTTGAAGCCTCTTGTAATAACTCTTTCAGTCCTACTTCTTGAACAGACACTAATGAATTTTTATTTATCTGGGTATCAAATGTATTCATTAGCTTCCCCTTGGAAAGCTGAAACGGTATCTCATTCAGTTTTAATATAGCATTAATCTGTGGTTCAAAGTCATCTGAGATACTATGTTTCGCAAAAAACTCTATTGCGTCCAACACACAAAATGGAGAATTAGAAAGTATGAATGCTTGCAAATCAGCAGTTTCAACATATTCTTTTTTATCATTATAACACTTTGGCACATAAAATTGCCTTATTTCATTGAAAACATCCTCAGCTACTGTTGTATTATAATTCCATCCCGTTTCGTCAGTCGCTTGATATACGATATTATATCGCTCCAAAAACTGATAAATTTGATTTCTCGCTTTCCGCTTTATGGACAATACTATCTTTTTTGCTTTTATGTCCTTTGCATTTCGTTGAGAATATGGAATAAACAACGTATTATCTTCTTGCTGATATATTCTCCATCCATAAACATCACGATTGGATATTTTCTCAGCAGGGTAAATCTCATAACCGTCATTTTGTAATAGCTTGTTAATTGCCACTAAAAATTCTTTCCAGTATCCCTTATCATATCGAACAGCAGGGTGAAATACTTCACAAAGAAATTTTAAATATACTTCATCGCTACCATCTTGTAAATTGAATCTTTTGTCTTCAAAAACCCAGCAGTATGGATAATCATCATTATTCACTGTATGTTGCCAAATATCCTGTTCTGCATTTGCAAATCTTGAATCAAAACTTGGCATTCTCTCCAAATCATATAATCTTTTAAGAAAATCTATTTCTTCAAGGCGACCATAATAATTATAAGTAACGGTTCGGGTTTGAAAAAATTCGTCTATCTCTAATCCATTCTGAAATAAATCTAAAATATCTCGCTTTGTTATTTCTGTAATACGGTTCACTCCATTTTCCTCCTTCAAGCATATTCGACACTTATATATTGCTTCCCAAATATTTTAAAGAAAAAGCGTACCACTATTTTTAATAATACGCTCATCATTATTAAATCACTTCAAAATACTTCAATGCATCCTTTATCGCTTCCACTTTCTCCGCTGTCGGATGCTTCCTCGGCTGTTTCAATTCTTCTACCGCATTAGGAGCATCATACATTGGCAAGCCTAAATCTCTCTTTACCTCTGCGATATATGCGGTATGTACCTTGAAGCCGTATTTTGCTTCTATGTACTCCTTTATCATTTTGTAGGTCACTCGTTCCTTGGGCTTGTATTCTTCGGCTCTTTTAGCGATATTATCAAGCGGAACTTTTCCCTCACCCTCACCAAACTCAACTTTTACGTTGATATGTCCGTCTGGCTTTTTGTGAGAAAGCAGTACTACCGTCTCCACATGCGTGTCATTTTAAGACATATCCCCACAAATCAACAGAAAAAATATAATTATCTTTATAATATGAATAGCAGTAATCAATAACCTACTACATTTATCCTTAATGTTTAATCAAAAAATCTGACTTATTCTCTTCATAACTCTTAAGAATACTTATAAAATGATTGCTTTTAATTGCATCGTAGTTATTCATTTTCTTTAATTCTAAATAATTTTTCTTCGCAATTTCCATGCTGGTATGGCTTATGTAACATGCTGCATATTCACTAATAGATGGAACAGCCCAAAGATATTTCTCTGATTTTACTACTTTGTTATCTTCATCATATATAATCGATAATGTTAAGTAATAAATCGTAACCATACGCGTTTCTGCTATAGAACTTGCAAGCTTCACCTGAAATCTATCGACTTCATTTGCACCTATACTTTGTGAAACATTAAATACTTGTTGTTTCTCTTTCCCTAAAACCACATCATAAGTATGAGAGGATTCTACCAATTGATAATGGGTCATTTGCGGATTGATCATATTATAGTAATCTAATATATCGAATGATATCTCTTTTATATAGGCTACTTGGTCTCCAATGTTTCTCAATTTTATATCAACAATAAATTCTTTATCTTCATTTAAAGAGATATCTACTATTTTTATATTTGATTGTTGTTTTTCTTCTGTAAGATTTGTAATTTGAAGAATGTTTCCATCCCCGATAACATTTTTATCTCCACTAACATTAAGATTTCCCTCACCACCTTTAGGAGTTTTTGTTTTTAATATTGCAAAGAAAGCTGATATAATAGCTATACCTAAGCCACTAAATATCCATTCTTTATTACTTATAATCCATTCTACCATGTCAATATTCTCCTTTGTTTTTTTATTTACCAGCTTTTCTCTACAACCGTCCTATTTATCTGATATTTTAAAATACAACATCCATTCCGTTTGTGTAATAGACTACTGCATAAACAACATTTAATACAACATAGGAGGTTTCCCTTTGTTATCCACAACTTTTCTGACATAACCTTCCCACTTTTGAATTATTTGTATCCATTCTTTAGATTTAAAATAATCATCTAAATTGCAATTCAAATCAAATTCTGGCATATACACCCCAAGAACACCCTTTTCTAATATTCCTTCTGCAATAACCCCTTTCTCTCTCAGTATTAAAACAAGCAATCCCAATTGGAAAGCCATAGCCGGTTCAATTTGACAATATGGACTAGTTAACCATTTATTGGATAAATCATACTCCTCCTCGCCAATATCACTAATCGGTTTCCCTGTTCCTTGTTTAATTAAACTTCTTCTAAACGCTATTGTTACTAATCCATTTGATTCTAACATCAACCTTCTTATTGCTGTTAATGGCGCATCCATATCATAATCTGTCACCCCTAACGTTCTTGGTTGTAACTCTCTTTCTTCAAAATAATGAATTATTCTTTCAATAAATTCTTCTTGCCTTTTTTTAAATGGTCTTGGATAACTCAAAAAGATAGAACTACTCATTAAATCTCCTCCATAATTTCAAAATATCTTAATGCATCCTTTATCGCTTCCACTTTCTCCGCTGTCGGATGCTTCCTCGGCTGTTTCAATTCTTCTACCGCATTAGGAGCATCATACATTGGCAAGCCTAAATCTCTCTTTACCTCTGCGATATATGCGGTATGTACCTTGAAGCCGTATTTTGCTTCTATGTACTCCTTTATCATTTTGTAGGTCACTCGTTCCTTGGGCTTGTATTCTTCGGCTCTTTTAGCGATATTATCAAGCGGAACTTTTCCCTCACCCTCACCAAACTCAACTTTTACGTTGATATGTCCGTCTGGCTTTTTGTGGGAAAGCAGTACTACCGTCTCCACATGTGGTGTCGCTGGAAACATGTCAACCGCACACACTTTCTCCACCCTGTATCCTCTTGCTGTCAGCACCTCTAAATCTCTTGCAAGTGAAGTTGGTTTGCAGGAAATATACACCATTCGGTCTACCCCATAATCAATAATCTTCTCTAAAGCCTTTGGATGTATTCCATCTCTAGGTGGGTCCAACACAATAAGGTCGGGTTTATCCTCAATATCATCGATAACCTTAAGGACATCTCCGGCGATAAATTCACAGTTATCTAAACCATTCAAGGCTGCATTTTCCTTGGCGGCTTCTACGGCTTCCTCCACGATTTCTACTCCTATTACTTTCTTGGCAACAGGTGCAAGCATCTGCGCAATCGTTCCTGTTCCGCTATATAAATCGAAAATCAGCTTGTCCTTTGTTTCTCCTACGAATTCTCTCGCTTTTTCATAAAGTTTTTCTGCACCTAGCGAATTAGTCTGAAAGAATGAAAAAGTAGAAATCTTGAATTTTAATCCTAATATTTCTTCATAGAAGAATTCACTTCCGTATAAAACCTCTGTTCTGTCGCTTCTAACCATATCTGCGAGTCCATCATTATATATATGCATTATTCCAACAATTTTACCACTGACCTTAAGCGCTAAGAGTTCGTCAACTAATTCTTGCAAATCTAATGAAAGTGCTGTCGTTGTTACCAGACTTATCGTGATTTCTCCTGTTTTAACTGCTCTTCTTACTAATAAATGTCTTAAATATCCTTCCTTAGTCATTTTGTGATAAAAAGCAATATTTCTTTCTTTAAAATAAGCTAAAACCGTAGTAAGAATCATATTGTAATCCTGATTAACAATCTTACAATTATCAACAGTCACAATATCATAAAAACTTCCTTTTTTATGCAATCCCAGTGCCAAATCTCCACCTTTACATTCATCACCAAATGAGAATTCCATCTTATTTCTATATCCAAATTCGTCAGGACTTCCTATTATTCCCTGAAATTCATATGGTTCACTGATCACACCATCAATAATCTTCTTAACCATATCACGTTTTAATGCTAATTGATTGTCATAACTTAGATTCTGATATGTACAACCTCCACATACTCCAAAATGTGGACAGGGTGCTGTCCTGTTTTCTAACTCTGACTTCTCTATAACTTCTAATAATCTGCCTTCACATTTACCTGATCGTTTTTTATTTACAAGAAATCTTACTTTCTGCCCTGGAAGAGTTCCTTTTACGATGACTGGAACTATGACCTTATCGCCATCACGTTCTTCCTCATAATGTATTATACCTTTATTTGGAAATGTAATTTCATCAACTACACCTATATATTCCTGACCTTTTTTCATTGTTTACCTCGTTTCTATATCATTTAACATCTAATAATTATATCCTACATTAGAACATAATATCAACCTTTATTTTCACACTTCGACACATATCTGATTATTTCCTGTATATTAAAAATACTGACAAAAGATTTCTCTTCGGTCAGTATTGTATGTATTATCAATTTGTTAAATTTTTCCTACTAATTAAATTTATCATTGATTTAGTCAATTTTATTTTATAAACTCATTTTCTCTACTAATTCAATTTATCATTAATTTCATCAATTTTATTCTTCTTAGATGGTTTATCCTTACCTAAATCAGGTATAAATAAAATTCGAAGTGCTAATGCACCACCACCAAATATTAATACAAGCATTAATACCATTTCATATAATGTTGAAGGTATCCATCTTAATTCAACTGATGAAATAATACCAAATACAATAAATAATGCTCCTAATATTGTTACGAGTTTTCCTGCAAAACTCTTTGGAAAGATTACCCATATAACAATACCTAAGATTAACGGAATAACAACTAGACCACCTGGAATACCTCTTGAACCAAATATTCCAAAGCTTCTATACATTCCACTAAAGTTAAATCCGGTATCTACTCTTACATGTGTTGAAAAAAGATATAATCCACCGCAACACATCAAAATTCCTAATAACAATAATAACAACTGTTTTCCTGCTGAATTTCTTTCATTCATCTTGTTTTCATACCTCCGTAACCTGTAAACTGTTGATTTAAATTTCATTTGTAATCATTATAACTTATCGCTACACATTCAAACAGCTATCGTTTTACACGATAGCCGTTCTATTATATTGCATTATACACAATATAACTTTTATTCCTCATCTTCGTCAAGGAAGTCTTCTTCAAAGTCATCATCTTCAAAATCATCATCAAATTCATCTAAATAATCTGGTTTGAGATGTTTATAAATGCCATATGCTACAGCCGCAAGTGCAATCACCGCACCTATTACTATAAGGATACAACATACCTTTTTCTTCTGCTTCTTCTCTTCTTCCTGTTTGTTGATGAGATTGTTA
>OIZF01001099.1_pt1 | contig 16692 bp, 7 predicted proteins | sample 1588471 | NCBI WGS metagenome assembly OIZF01 (sample SAMN03283279) | human gut metagenome | biome: human-associated habitat; material: feces | host: Homo sapiens | place: Peru | collected 2012
GAGCAGTCGCGCCCTGAAAGGGCAAAAGCATTACAATGTGCTTTAGACTTTTACCAGACAGTTTCCTTTGCCAGAATGGCAAACAAGTTGAGATAATAACAAAGATGATATTTGAAATTTGTTATATAGAAGCAATATTTATTTATAGAATGCCCCTTAAGTAATTGTCAATATTTACGTTTGGGTGCTTTGTGAAAGCGATAACTCAGAGTGAAGAGTAGGTAACGTGGAATGGTGTTATACCACGTTTCAGTGTATCCTTGTGCATTAACCTTTCGTTCTACGTTACGCCGTTGCGCCAAGAGGTCAACTGCAGAACATTTGAATGATAATGCACTATTTTTTAGCAAACGTTTCTCAATTGAAGCATTCCATATCCATTCGTCAGAGTTCATAGAGTGGTCAGCATAGCCACGTCTGCTGAATAAGGTGATGTCTGAAGCTATCTCTACCTTCCAAGGCAGTTTGGCTAATAGTGTAAAGGTTGAACTGATGTCTTTATTGTTTAAGGTTGTAAAATTAGCACGTTGACTTGTGGCGTGTTGCCAGTCAAGCTGTACTTGCAGTCCTGCATTTAATGGCTTGCTTCTGTAGTTGATGCCAACAGATGCGTTAGTGTAGAAGTTGCGCACAGTGCTTAGGCTCATTGACGAAATAGGCACTTCATTTTTTGCTTCCTGCACAAGGTCATTGCTATGTAGGTATGTGAGTTTGACACTACTTTTTAGTTCCCAACGTTCTTTTTTGTCAAGTTCGTGAGCCAAGTCACCCATCCATTCTGTTTGCCAATTGCCATTTATGTTGGTGGGTTGCATGGTGGTAACTCCCGTCAGTGTGTTATAAAATCTTGCCATGCCAATGCCATTGTGTGTTTGGCTGTAGTCAAGATTTGTTTGTACAATCGTGTGACGACTGAATTTATTGTATTGTAATCTTATGCTATATGTGTCTGCAGCTTTTAGAGCAGGGTTACCCTTATTGATGAACAAGGGGTCGCTATTATTGTACGCGTCTAACAAATAATTAGCATTGGGCAGTTGATGACGTACAATAGCTGTAAGTTTGAATTTGTAAAGACTAATGTCTAACCTTGGTGCAACCCATGCGTAGTTTTTGCGCACAATTTGTAGTTGCTGATTGTTGCGCCAGTCGTTCACATTGCGGTGCATGTAGTTCAATTCAGGCGAAAGGATAAATGTGAATTTCTTTCCGTGTTTTAATTGATAGCTGATACGTAGTTGCTGATGCCAATCCTTGGTTGTTGTCATAAAACTGTTAGCCCAGTCAGTACATACACTCAGCGAATCATAGGTGGAGGGTAACAAACCTAATTGTTTTCCGTCAGGAGTGTTCCATCCATTATTCCATTTGTCTAAACGATATAGCACCGATGAATTTTCATTACGTGCATAGCTAATGGTGTAAGAGGTATTCATGTCGTTTGACCAATTGCCCTTTTCTTTGCGAAACAGATTTCGGGTGATGCTTGCATATAGGCTATAGTTGTTTTGTGGCTTTGTTGTGTAACGATTGCGGAAATCATCAGTAGTACTTGTTTGTGGTGAGTGCAACAGATATTGTGAAAATAGGTGTTGTTCTGTTTTGTTATAATCACCTTGAAGGTTGAACGTCCATTTAGACAAACTAAGGTTTAGCATTTCATACAAATGCCAATTTTTTGTTTGCTCTTTTGATAGGTCTCTGTAATAGTTAATGAGGGGCAGTTGAAATGGCTGCACATAGCCTTTAAGGGTGAAAATGCTATCAAGTACAGCGGTAGGATAGGCTTCTGTAATTTGTTGGTATAATGTAATGTTTTGGTTATCGCTATGTGTGTGGGTATTGCCCAATGTAAGTGAGTGATACCACGTTAAAAATGCATTTTTGCCTGCATACTTTCCATCAGCCAACCACTCTGTGGAGCAAATGGTAGCATGGTTTAAGAAGTGTGATCGCCCATACGTGTCATTGGTTTCATAGTAGTTAGTTTTGACCGAGCGATTGTCTATGTTGTTGGTGCTGTGTGTTATATTTACAGAAGTGCTGATGCGGTTCTTGTTGTTACGGCCGTTATATGCAAAGTTTGCACCTGCCTTCTGAATGCTCATTTGCCCATTTTGCACCACATTTTTATACCATGTGCCGTCTCCCCAAGGTTGTGTCTTGTCGTTAAGGTTGTTAGCACTTCCATACACAAAGAGTTCTGTGCGGTCTGTAAAGCGCATGCCAAATAGTCGGCTTAAGAAGCGGCTGTCAGTGCCGCCACTTGCTTCAGCGTTAGCAATCCATCCTTGGTTGTAGTCTTTTTTCAAGTTTACGTCAATCACCCACGGATCATTTATTTGTGCGCTCTTGTCTTGTCGTGTTAAGTAAGCATCATCAGGCGCCTTTTGGTAGGCTTTTACTTTGCTTACAATGTAGGCGGGAAGATTCTCCATGGCCTTTTGCACATCGCCATTAAACAAGTCTTTGCCATTAATGAGCATAGAACTAACTTTGTTGCCATTAATGGTAATGACGCCACCTCTCTCAATCTTTACACCAGGCAATTGACCTATGAGTTGGTCAAGCATCGATCCCTCGCTAAGTTCAAAGGCATCGGCATTGTACACAATAGTGTCACCTTTCATCACCATTTTTATTTTTGTGGCATTTACTACTGCTTCATTAAGGTTGCGCAAGGCTACTTCACGTTCAAGAGCTACCTCGTTGAGCTTTATTTCAGTAGTGGCTTCAGCACGTATGATGCGTGTTTTATAGCCTTTACATTCAAACTTGATAAGGTAGTAGGGGTGTGATGACTTGACCTCGCAGGCATAAAATATTTCACGTCCGCCTGTCGCCCCTCCGCTGTAGCCCACATGGCACGTACTTATGAGTGTGCTGTCTTGGGTTAAAACTGATACGTGAGCTTGGCTTAGTTGACGATTTGAAACTTTGTCTACTACATGAATGTAGATGTTGCTTGTCTTTTCTTTTTGTGCAAAGGCATTTGTTGCACTCAGTGTAATAGATACGAGTAGTGCAAGGCTATATAATATGTGTAGGTGTAATGCTTTCATGGCTTGTGTGGTAAAGTAAGGTTATTATGTGGGGCTCAATTTTATTTAAAATTATTGGTGTCCGATAAGACTCAAAAAAGCGCATACTTGTTAGGCTCAATCGCTGATTTTAGGCGGTTGAGCCTAACAAGTATGCGCTTTTTTGAGTCTTATCGGACACCAATATTTGACAAACTAAAGTTTGGCGCAGAATTACTTCACCATCACCTTGGTACCGTTCACCACATAGATGCCGGCAGGAATGCCGTTGATGGTGGTTACGCCACTGCCCACCTGTGCATTGCGCACGAGCTGTCCGGCAATGTTGTAGATGCGTACCGATTGCGCCTTGCCAGTATTGACGGAGATACAGCCTACACCACCGAGTGCTGCGAAGTAAGCCTCGGCCTTGGCCTCGTTGATAGCTGTCACAGCAGCGTCAAATCCGTACTTTTGGTCGAGCCAGTTTACGCGGCGGCGAATCCAGCTTTCAGCGTATGTGGCACCGCCCTGAATGTCCTTGTGGCGCGAATGGTATGCTTTGCTCCACATGTTTTGTTCGCGCTGGTCGGCCAGGCTGGCTTCAAAGAGGCTGGCGTAGTTGGCAAAGCGGTTGGCTATGCTGTCGCCCGAAATGACACCCTTTATGCGCAATTCGGCATAGCGGTCCTTCAGGTCTTGCAGCCATTCCGACCTGCTCTTAATGAGGTCAAATATGGCAAATTGTCCGTGCTCATAGTTCTTGATATAGGTGTCAAAGTCAAGCGTTACATCTTTGGTGTTTGTAATCACACCGTCCCAGTCCTGTCCAAAGGTGCCGTCCAAATCCCACGGTGCGAGGCTCAGTTTGTCGCCTTCGGGGCCTTGGGTGTCGTAAGCATACCAAAACAAGTTCTTGCCATGGTTGTCGGTGGCAAGCAACAGGTCGATAAACAGGTAGTAGTCGCGCAGCATGGGGTAGTCAAAGCGGCTCTTCACACTGTCGATGTTCAGAATGAATGATGTTGCCACCATGTTGGCAGCGTCGTGCAGCGGACGCCATTCTACGGCTTCGTCCTCGTAGTCGGGGTATTTGAACTCGTATTCACACCATGTTTCCTTGCCCAAGATGTTTTTGTAGTCTGACACCTTTTTGTGAGGGTAGATAACTTGTTTGTTATCGTTATCGTCGTTGCTCTCGTGTCCCATAAACACTTCGTATGTCCATTGGTTCGACTTGTAGAGCACGCCATGCACCTCGTTCTCGCCAGTAGTAGATAGGGATGCCGGCACAAACTTTTTCAGTTTGAGCTGCTTGCGGTCCATCTTTTCAGTCATGCAGTACAAGCCCCACCATTGTCCGTTGAGTATCACTTCCACAAATTTGCCACGTGTGCCAGTGCGCACCTTCTTTTCGCGGTCGGCATAGTAAGGTTTGCATTCAAAGGCGTTCCACAAGTCGGTGGCCACGCGGTTGCGCATACATGCCAGGTCAATGTACATGGCATCGAGTATCCAGTTGTTGTCTGAGCGGTAGCCAAGCAGTTTGCGGTCAACCGAGTTGCCGTTCTCATCACGCAGCTTAATGGCGTATGAGCGTTTGGGGTAGTTGCTCGACGAGGCACCGCGATACTTGAATGCGGCAATCATCAGCGAGTCGTAGCCCAAAGAGGCAGGGTCGGTCACGCGCAGCGAACCAGTAGTATATGCCTTGCTGTTCACACTGCTACAGTTAAGTTCGACAATGGGCAAGAAGGTAAACCGTATTTTGGCGCTGAGGTCTACGTTCTCGCTGGCATTGGTCAGCTCGATGGGGTAGAGTGTTTCGCAGTCCACATTATCAAATGTCACATAGCCATCAGCATCGGGCTCTTGTCCGTTCACCTTCAGTGTGTAGCCCTCGGCGTTGGTGGCCTTCAGTTTGTAGGTCACTTTGGCTGTGTAGTCACCCCCATTGCGCATGCCTTCGGGCAGTGTGGCAAAGTAGGCGTTGCCCTTGCCGTCGTACACCAATTGTTTGTCGTTAATGCGCAGTGAATCGAAGGCTTCGGCAAAGGCCTTTGGTGTTACATCAAGTCCAAAGTCGATGCCTTTGTTCTGCAAGTATTTAGCATGGCGCAAGTCGGCTGATGTAAACACAAACGACGAACCAGCATCGTCACCTTCGTAGAGTCCTACTTCGTGCACATTGCTACTGCCTGTGTTATTGTCCAGATTATAGTCGTTCCATGAGTTGTATTTATATTGTGTGGCGTCGGTTGCACTCAGATTATCAAGTTTTGTGATGGTATAACCCGAATAGGTGTTGGTAGTCCAACCAAAGCCCCAAAGGTTTCCGTTGGGTGTGCCGTTCACCACACTGAGTCCTGCACGTTTGTCAGACACGCTGTTGTCGGGCGTGGGATAGTTGGTCGAAACGTACTGACCATCTTTTGTAAATATCTGCACGCCAGTGCCACTTTGCACAAAATAGAATTGCGTACGGTCTGATGCTGAGTACACCTCGGTCAGGCAAGTCGTATTCGTATTCATGCTCGTGCCTACGCCCACATAACGTCCGGTGCGCAAATTGGCAATGCTGTAGAGCACAGGGTCTGCTACAGAGGTGGTATATACTATGGGCTGCTTCAGTTGAGTACGTTCCCAATATTCGCCATAGCTTGTTTTGCCGTATGTGGTTGCGTTAAAATCGTCAGTGCCCTCACCGCCAGTTTCGCCACCGCTTCCGCCGCCAGTTTCGCCACCGCTGCCACTGTTGTCGAGCAACACATTGTTGCCCTGCTCGTCATAGATTTTGAACAACTCATTTTCATCGTAGTAGTTCGCACGGTAGGCGCCAAACAAATTTGTGCCGTCAATGCGCACATTAAAGTGGTAGCCCGAACCATTGCCCTCGCTGGCACTGGCAATGCCCGCATAGCCGTCCTCGTTGATGTCGAAAATCCACAGACTCTCGTTTCCCGACGCGGCGTTGGTCAGGGTGACATACTTGGTTCTGTTGCCTCTGGTTGTAGTAAAGGTCAGATATTGGTCGCTCTTGGCATTGACGATAACATAGCCGTTGCCACTTTTTCTGATGTACCACCAGCTGTCGTCGCTGTAAGAGTTGCCACTGTCGTAATACAATTCAACCTGTTTGTTATGGTTGCTGCCAATAACTACCGAACCATAACTATTGCTGCTGTTAAACTTTTTGCAACTGATGCGGTACTTTGTGTTGGCCTTGAAATTAGGGGCGGCTTGTGCCGTGCCGATGGCCAACAAGGAAAGGAAAAAGAGTAAAAACTTTTTCATGTAGAAAGGGTATGTAGTTGTAACTTATTGTCGTGTTTTAATTGCAAAGGGGTAAACCAACCAATTTGACAGGCGAACCCTTTTGGGTATTTGGCCTGCATTGCTGACAAGAGAGAATAAAGTATGCAGGGATTAACGTCAAGCCCGACCCGCTTTAATCTGTCAGTTTGTCAAGTTGTCAGTCAATTCCGCCAATGCGTAAGTATTTTTGTTTTTCAATAAAGCGCGGTAAAGTTACGAATAATTGTCAACTCCTTTTTGCAAAGCGCACTCTTTTTATACCAACAGCCAGTTTTTTTATGTCAATTCGCAATGTGTATAGATGTATCGGTATTTTCGACAATCGTGCAGATTCTCGCGCGCACGCGTCCGGCATTTTTAACGCGAAGTGTATGCACTCTACACTTTCTGCGTGTAACGCTTTGATTGTCAGTGTGTTATGTAGTGTAGATAATCTGCTCAAGAACCTACACAACCGTGTGCACTTGTCTGCACACCACACACCGCTTGACTTCCGTTATGTGCAAGCACATTTCGTGTGCCGCCACCCGCGTTTTACGGCAATGGGGGAGCGGAATTTCAGTTGTTCCGACAGGAAATACGCTCTCCCGTTGTGCGTTTGACGCCCTGCCGCAGGTGCAAAACGAGGCCCCCGTGTAGTCGGAGTGCAGATGGTAGTGCATACGGAATGTAGACGTGTCTACACGCTGCAATATGCTGATAATCAATATGAAAATAAGCATTAGTGCAGAGTGTAGACAGTTTTGTGGAAAAACCTTTTAGTGTGGAAAAAACCGCTGCGAGCATGTTGACTAAAAATCGATATGCGACATACTTCAGCCCTCATGGTGCCAATTTTGACTGTCGGAGGCCAGTTATTCGGCAAAAAATGGCATTCTTCGGCAGATTTGTCGTATCTTCGCTCTAAAATAACGCGTGTGCGGAATTAGCTGACATATTGGCGAGTAGGGGCGGCCGGGTGGTGCTGCCATTTGGCCAGCGTACCCATTGTCCTGCTTTTACATGACAGAAAAACGGCGTGCTTGCCAACTTGTAACGTCGTCAGCTTATAATTTCGCCAACGGGTTAGAACAAGACATGTTTGTACAACAAAATCGAACCATAGCACATGACAGCATTAAAGGACCGATACATACGATTTGACTGGGCCATAAAGCGGCTGCTGCGGCAAAAGGCCAATTTTGATGTGCTCGAGGGCTTCCTCACCGTATTCATTGGCGAGAAGGTGAAAATTGTGGACATACTTGAGAGCGAGGGCAACCAGCAGGCACAGGACGACAAGTTTAACCGCGTCGACATAAAGGCCAAAAACTCCAAAGGCGAGATTATCATAGTTGAAATTCAGAATACAAGCGAACTTTATTACCTTGAACGCATACTCTACGGAGTGGCCAAGGCCATAACCGAGCACATCAACTTGGGCAACACCTATCAGGAGGTGAAGAAAGTCTACTCCATCAGCATACTCTATTTCGACCTCGGACAAGGGGCTGACTACCTGTATGTGGGGCAGAACGACTTTGTGGGCGTGCACACCAAGGACCATCTGAAAATCAGCCGTAAGGAGGAGGGTGCCATTGTGCAGCGTTTCCCCTCGGAGATATTCCCTACTTACTATCTGGTAAGGGTCAACAATTTTAACGAGGTGGCCAAGTCGCCGCTCGAGGAGTGGATAAAGTATCTGAAAGATGGTGTGATAAGTGCCGAAACAACTGCTCCAGGATTGCGTGAGGCACGCCAAAAGTTGCAATATTACTCAATGGACGATGCTGAGCGCCATGCTTACGACGAGCACATCAATGCGGTAATGATACAGAACGATGTGCTTGGCAATGCACGACAAGAAGGACTTGAAGAGGGGCTTGCCGAGGGACTTGCCAAGGGTCGTGATGAGCGCTCGCTCGAAATAGCCAAGAGTCTGTTGGACATGGGGGTGGCAATAGACAAAATTATGAATGCCACCGGCCTTGATGAAGAGCAGATAAGGAGTTTGAGGTAGACTGAGAGGTGGTTAGGTTATTTGTTAACTTGTCAGTTCATTAACCTGTCAGCCCATTAACTCAGAAGATAAAAGGCAGCCCGATAAACCAAGGTGCCTTTTTAACCTCTTAACCTCCTAACCCCCTAACCCCTTAACCCCCTAACCTCTTAACCTCCTAACCTCTTAACCTCCTACCCCCTTAACCCCCATTCCCCCCCGTCAACTAAACACAATGCTATTAGACTATACTTTTTTTCAGAACGCACTGTTAGGTGCATTGTTAGCGTCTGTGTTGTGCGCCATAGTGGGCACCTATGTTGTGACGCGACGCATGGTGATAGCCGGTGGCGGCATGGCACACGCCTCGTTAGGCGGAGTGGGCATGGCTGCCTATTGGGGCTTTCCGCCATTGCTTGGTGCGGCGGTGTTTGCCGTACTGTCCGGATTTGGCATAAAATGGCTCAGCAGCAAGCGCACCGTGCGTGAAGACTCAGCCATAGCCATGCTCTGGACCTTTGGCATGGCGCTTGGCATCATGTTTGCCTATCTTACGCCGGGATTTATGACCGACCTGCCGTCATATCTGTTTGGCGACATATTGAGCATATCGCACACCGACATTGTCATGCTCGGCATACTCACGCTCATGGCCGTGCTGCTGTATGTATTGCTGCGGCGCTCCGTGATAAGTGTGGCTTGCGACCGCGATTTTGCCCGCACTCAGGGCTTGCCCGTTGGGGCCATTGAGGGGGCCATGACCCTGCTCATGGCGCTTGCTATTGTGGGGTGCCTGCACATGGTGGGCATTGTCATGGTCATATCGTTGCTCAGTGTGCCACAAATGACGGCCGCGCTCTTTGCATCAACCTATCAGCGCATGGTGTGGCTGTCGGCCGTGTTTGCCTATGCTGGCTGCGTGGGCGGACTGTTGTTGTCGTATTATGCCGATGTGCCGGGCGGCGCCTCCATCATATTGACCAGTATAGGCATTTATGCCGTGTGCCGTATAATAAAAAGCGTGTTGCGCCGTTCTTAAAATGTTAAGCAGACAAGTTGACGACGGGTTAACGAGTTGACAGGTAAGTAAGTATGTCAAGCTTCTTACCATTCTGACTTTAACGTGGTAAGTAGCGTATGGCAAACTTACTTGTACCCCGTCAACTCGTCAACCAAGAAATCCGCCAACGGGTTATACAGACTAATTTCGAACACCTACTTATATATATACCAAACAAGAATTCAATGTACATCAAACGCGCACTCTACATACTATTGGCCCTGACGGTTTGCGTCATGGCCTCAGTGTCGTGTTCAACTAAGAAGAACACGGCTGCCTCACGTTTCTGGCAGTCGTTCAACACGCGCTACAATGTGTATTTTAACGGGGCGCAAGCATACATCGAAGGCGAGAAGTCAAAGGTACAAGGACATAAGGATAATTACACCGAATTTTTGCCCGTGTTCCTTGTGGGCAACGAAAAGTCGCGCACGTCAGGCAAGAGCAGTTTTGAAACTGCCATTACCAAATGTCAAAAGGCCATTGCATTGCACAGCATCAAACGGCGGCCGGTGGTGAGTGCCAGCAAGCGTAAAACGCCCAAAATGAAAGCTTACTTGCAGCGCAAGGAGTATAACCCTTTTTTGAAGAATGCGTGGCTCATGATGGGACGTGCACAGTTTGAAAAAGGAGATTTTCTTGAGGCTGCAGCCACCTTTTCGTACATAGCCCGCCTTTATGCGGCCGAACCCGCCGTGGCTGCCGAGGCCAACCAGTGGCTGGCGCGTTGTTACACACAAGAGAAATGGTATTATGACGCCGAGGACGCCTTGAAACGCATGCGGCGCGACACCATTCAGCGGGCCACATTGCGTGAGGCCGATGCCACACAGGCCGATTTGCTGCTGCGCCAGGAGCGTTTTGAAGAGGCTCTGCCTTATCTTGAACGTGCGGCACGCTATGCCAAGGGCAGTTTCAGACAGGCACGCTTGTACTATTTGTTAGGACAGGTGCAGCATCATTTGGGGCAGTCGCAGCAGGCTTACAAATCGTTGCAGAAGTGCATACGCAAGAGTCCGCCATTTGAACTGTCGTTTAATGCACGCATTCTGCAAACAGAGGTGCTGGCCGACCAAAAGGGCATGGGCAAAAAGATGATTGGCAAATTGCGCCGTATGGCCCGCTCGGATAATAATAAGGAGTACCTGGACCAAGTGTATTATGCCATAGGCAACATATATTTGACACAAGGTGACACCGCTGCCGCTATTGCTGCCTACGAAAAGGGGCGTGCAGGCAGTACACGCAATGGCATAGAAAAGGGGGTGCTCTTGTTACGCTTGGGACAGGTGTATTGGGACCAGCGACGTTTTGACAAAGCACAGCCTTGTTACACCGAGGCTATCGGACTTTTAGACAAAACACGTGAGGATTATGAGGAGATAACGCGCCGCTCAAAGGTGCTCGACAAACTGGTGCCTTACACCTCGGCCATATATCTTCAGGATAGTTTGCAGGCCCTTTCGCGTATGAGTGAGGCCGACCGCAATGCGGCCATCGACCGTGTGATAGAGGCACTCAAAAAGAAAGAGGCTGAGGAACGCAAGGCGCGCCGTGACTCTGCGGCACAAGCACGGGCAGAGGAGAACGGACAGGCTGCCGGTGGTGGCAATATGAACAAGCCCAACAACAGCAACGCACAGCAGGCTGCTACTGGCAACAAGGCATGGTATTTTTACAATCCCATGGTTGTGACACAAGGCAAGCAGGACTTTGTGCGACTTTGGGGCAAACGTAAGAATGAGGATAATTGGCGACGCTCAAACCACACGGTGGTGAAAATGGACGATCATGAGGGCTTTGACTATGCTGCCGACGATTCGCTGCAGAACGTAAGTGACTCGCTGCGCAACGCCGAGACTGATGAGTCGCAGGCAGAGGCGGCCGATTCGCTGCAAGATGACCCGCATCAGCGTGAATATTACCTTAAGCAAATTCCGTTTACCGATGAGGCCCGGGCTGCGTCTGATGCCATCATTATGGACGGCCTTTACAATGCAGGTGTCATAGAGAAGGACGACCTTGAGGATTTTCCGTTGGCAGCAAGCACGCTCGAACGCCTAACCACGCATTATCCAACATACGAGCACATGGCTGATGCCTGGTATCAGTTGTTCTTGCTTTATTCGCGTTGGGGGCGTACTGATAAGGCTGAGGCGGCTAAGGCGTATATGGCACAACACTTTGCTGATGATGAGCGGACTAAGCTGATAAACGATCCCGACTTTGAATACAATGCACGTTATGGCAAACTCATTGAGGATTCGCTTTATACGGCTACTTACAATGCTTACCGGCAGCGCAATGTGCAAATGGTTGACCACAACTATGCGGTGTCGACTGACAAGTATCCTAACGGCATCAACCGCCCCAAGTTTATGTTTGTACATGTGCTGGCACATCTCAACACGTCTGCCACCAAGGACTTGACTGATGAGTTGCGACAGTTGTTGCAAAAGTATCCTGACAGCGATGTGAGCGAAATGGCTGGTATGATCGTCAAGGGGCTGGAGAGCGGGCGTAAGCCTGGCACTGGCACTTTCGACCTTGGTTCGCTTTGGGACCGTCGTACTGCTTCGGCCGACTCTGTGGCTACTGATGCGGCCAAGGCGCGCAAGTTCACGCCAGAACGTAACACGCCGTTTGTGTTTGTGCTGGCTTATCCTACCGACTCGGTGCAGACCAATGCGCTGCTTTACGAAATGGCGCACTTTAACTTTACCACTTTTGTGGTGCGTGGCTTCGACATGGAGGTGAGTCATGAAAAGGGGCTTAGCCAGCTTTGTATATCGGGCTTCAATTCGTTTGACGAGGCGCACGCATACGCCAGCCGTGTGTTTAAGGACAAAAATTTGGTGCCGTATTTGCGTAAGGGACGTGTGATGCTTATTTCAAAGCAGAACCTTGAGCTCATAGGCACAACCTTTAGCATAAACGACTATCAGAAGTTCTACGACAGCACTTTTGCCCCTGTCAAGTTGCCTGCAGATTTGCCTCTCGAAACGGCGCCTGTTGAGCAGCACTATGAGGACGAGTATACGCCTGAGCAGCTTGAGCGTATCAACAGTGGCTCGGGCTCTGATGACAATACTACCGACGATGGCGGTGAATGGTATTGATGAGGGTGGTCCTGATAATTCTGATGGGGTGCAATATTATAAACTGTCGTCCGGTAAAACGTAGCCCTGCGAACGGACTCAAGCATCAAACGCAAGCACCAAACGCAAGCACTAATGGGGGCGACGCGTCCCGCGTCGGGGCATTAAATAATAGCAGAATCTTTTTCCGACGCGGGACGCGTCGCCCCCATTAGTGCTTGCGTTTGGTGCTTGCGCCCGTTTGCATGTTTACGTTTTAATGGACAACGATAAATTAGAAACGCTCTTGAAGCTAAACGCAATTAAGGCCTTTAACAGCCAGGCGGACGTACAACGTCCAGCGGCTGTCAAAGGCCTTAATTGCGTTAGTTAGTTTGTATGATGCTATGCGGGTGGGGTGTTTACACACGCACGGCTTCGGTCACATTTTCTATTTGCTTGAGTTGTGTGCACACGTTCTCTACATCTTCGGTGTCGTAGACAGATATGGTGAGCCGTCCCTCAAATATGCCGTCGTCGGTGTCGAGCGTTATACGCTTGACTATAAAGTGGGTGAGTTTGTGCAGCACATCGGCAATGGCATAAAGCACGCCTTGCGAGTCGACACCGCGAATTTCAAGTTGCACGTCGAACAGCAGCACTTTGTGCGTGTCCCAGCGGCAGGCTATGATGTTGTTGCCATAGCGTGTCTTTAGCTTTACGGCCTCCTCGCAGCTGCGTTTGTGCAGTTGCAGCACGCCATTGTCGGTGATGTATCCCAACACATCGTCGCCAGGTATGGGCGAACAGCATGGCTCGATGGTGCATTTGCGCAACACTTCTTCGTCGAGCACCAGTATCTCCTTGCGGTTGAGGTTCTTAACCCAGTTGGGGTCTGCCACATTTGATGTGCCTTCCTTGGTGTTGGCCGCATCGTCGGCCTTTCCCATGAATGACGGCAGAAATCTGCGCCAGCCCCGGTTTTGGTTGCGTCCTTGCAGGAAGTTGATGGTGTCGTCGTTAAGCGTGATTTTGTCGTCGCCAATGTTGAAGAGCAACTCGTCATTTGACAGTGCGTGGTAGTGGCGGCGCAACTTGTCGATGATGCCACCCGAAAGTTTCATGTCGTTGTTGGCCAGGAAGTTGCGCAGCACTTCTTCGCCCCGTTTTTGCTTGTCGCGGCTTTCGCGGCGCAGATATGCCTGTATTTTGGCACGTGCCTTGGCAGTTGTGGCAAAATTGAGCCATTCGGGCTGTACGTGCTGGTTGCGTGAGGTGAGCACTTCAACTTGGTCGCCACTACGCAGTACGTAGCTAAGCGGTACAAGACGGTGGTTAACCTTGGCACCGAGGCAGTGTGAGCCCAGGAAGGAGTGTATGGAGTATGCAAAGTCGAGCGCGGTGGCACCCTTTGGCATGGTTTTCAAATCGCCCTTGGGGGTGAACACCATGATTTCGGACGCATACAGGTTGAGCTTGATGTTGTCGAGCAGGTCGAGTGTGTCGGGCTGCGGGTCGTCGAGTATTTCTTTAATCGAATCAAGCCACTTGTCGAGCTCATTCTCATCGTAGGCCGCATCTTTGTCCTTATACTTCCAATGTGCAGCAAAGCCCACTTCGGCAATGTCGTCCATGCGGTCGGAGCGTATTTGCACTTCAATCCATTTGCCTTGTTTTGACATGAAGGTGTTGTGCAGTGCCTGGTAGCCGTTTGTCTTGGGGTTTGAAAGCCAGTCGCGGAAGCGGGTGGGGTGGGGCTTGTATATTTCGGTCAGTGCCGAGTATATGCGGAAGCACTCGTCCTTTTCGTGTGTGCGGTCGGCCGGGGTAAACACTATGCGGATAGCCAGAATGTCGAACACCTCCTCAAATGGTATGTGCTTTTTCTGCATTTTGCACCAAATGGAATAGGGGCTTTTGATGCGTGCCTTGATGGTGTATTTCACGCCCATCCTGTCAAGTTTCTCGCGTATGGCGGGGGTGAAATGGGCTATCACATCATCGCGCTCGACGTGGCTCTCGTCAAGTTTCTGCAATATGGTTTTGTAGTCGTCGGGGTGTTCGTATTTGAAACTGAGGTCTTCAAGTTCAGTCTTAATTTTGTTCAGCCCGAGACGGTCGGCAATGGGGGCGAATATGTAGAGCGTTTCGCCGGCTATTTTGTATTGCTTTGACGGCAACATGCTCGACAGAGTGCGCATGTTGTGCAGGCGGTCGGATATTTTTATGAGAATGACACGTATGTCATCGCTCATCATGAGCAACAACTTTTTGAAGGTTTCGGCCTGCAACGAAGCGCGGTCGCCAAATATGCCCCCCGATATTTTGGTGACGCCCTCGACGATGTTGGCAATTTTGGGCCCGAAGAGGTTGCTGAGGTCCTCGTTGGTATAGTCGGTATCCTCCTCAACATCGTGTAGCAAGGCTGCACAGATTGATGTGGATCCAAGGCCAATTTCGCCACAAGCTATTTGTGCCACTGCTATGGGGTGTAAAATATAGGGTTCACCCGAGCGGCGGCGCACGCCCTTGTGTGCTTCTTTAGCAAAGTTGAATGCTTTGGTTATGAGTTCCACCTTGCGGCGGTGGTTTGATGCCAGATAGGTGTCGAGCAAATGCTGGAAGGCAGCGTTGATCATAGCCTCATCTTGCTGCTCTTGTTGGCTCTTGGCGTTTGTCGTAGGTATATTGGGGGTATTCATAGGTCGTGTCTTATTGGGGGTTAGTCCCCACAAATATACAAATTATTCTGTAGATTGCTCCTGACTTCATCACTTTTTTGTGTTATGGAATAGCGCGTATTGAAATCAATGAGTTACGTCATTTGATAGGGTGACGCATTGACGAAGTCAGGAGGAGATAAGGCACAAAACGCAAGCACAAAACGCTACCACTAATGGGGGCGACGCGTCCCGCGTCGGGCATCAAGGCAAAGGTTCACAGACTTGAGTGTAATTAGTGCTGTCTGTGAGCCTTTGCTTATAGTGTATGAGCATTGCATTTTCCCCGACGCGAGACGCGTCGCCCCCATTAGAGCTTGCGTTTTGTGCTTGTGCTTAGTGGTAGCGTTTAGTGCTTGCGTTTAGTGCTTAGTGCTTGCGTTTTGTGTTTGCGCGACCTTTATTATACTACAAAAGCTTTACTTACCGAGTATCTTATATCTTACACTAACACGACGCAATTCATTGATTATCAATGCTTTATTTAGTGTAAGATGCTACCAATTTCACCTACACGCCACCTACACACCCCTCACGCTACCACACGGCACAAGCACGGGAGAACAGTATCACGGCATAGGGGAGCAGAAAAGTCTGTTGCTCCGACAGATTGTTCTACGTCCCTATGCCGCATAACCCACCGCATACGTCCAAACCGACTGCGCGGCAGCGAGGTGAAGTGTGTAAGATGTATGCAGGGGTGTGTAAGATACTTTGAAATTATCTTACACTCTTGAAAGCTCTGTGTATCAACCTGTTACGTATAAAAAGTGTAAGATGGCAGTAAAAACACACGCACTCTTTTACATGAGGGAAGACGGGGAGGGGGGCAAATATTTGTGTACAAATTGTACACTTTTTTTGTGGGGTGCAATGCTTCGGTGTTACCTTTGCAACACTTTACTTTTGTACTAACCCAAATTGTATTGACTATCATGAAAAGAATGCTTAACAGAATGTTGCGCTATGCCGATGCCATTGTAAAACGTGGCGTTGACAAACTGATAGACGCCATCGCGCGTAGCACGGAACCACAAACTAAAAACACTGAAACACCCCAGCAAAAAAGCATGGGCAACGACACTGACTGCGCCCCGCAAACAACTGACAGCACTACGAACTGCGGTTTGACCGAACAAGCCATTACGCTTATGGACGAACTGTGCGACGTGCGCTATAATGTGCTTGAGCGCACGCCCGAAGTGCAACGGTGCGACCAGGCGGACAAAGGGTTTGTGCCCGTGAGCAAACTGGTGCGTAACACGATGGTGACCGCGTCATTCAACGGCGCAGACAGTGATGAAATCAGGATATTGTGGTGCTCTATGAGATTTGCCGCTAACGCGGAGAACATAAGAACAAAAGGACAGAAGAACAAAAGATATAACGCTTGTGTTAGCCCGCTTAGCGCGGAAAACATAAGCAACATAAGTTTTTACACAAGTTGCACAAAAGGCTGCTGCGCGACTGGCCACGGACTAACGTCCGCGTGGCCAAAGAAACATAAGGGCTGACGCCGTAG
>OIZF01001100.1_pt1 | contig 16690 bp, 14 predicted proteins | sample 1588471 | NCBI WGS metagenome assembly OIZF01 (sample SAMN03283279) | human gut metagenome | biome: human-associated habitat; material: feces | host: Homo sapiens | place: Peru | collected 2012
AAAAACCAGTTATATTGATGCATTTCCAAATCAAAATTTCTCAGATTACGATGTATTTCCAAAGCAAAAATACAAAAAATGATGCATTTTCAAAGTACAATTTGTCTTATGTCTTATACAGTACAAAGCTTGCACTCTTGTAATGAAACCTAATCACAATTGTAATATGCCACTGGATTTTGTCCAATGGTTATGAGCTGGCTTGCATCCTTGTTGAGATAGTGAGAGTCATCTAGTTCCTTTCCTATGCATTCGTATCTGTTGGGATATCTAGGGTCTGTTGGCAAATGCCATTTTTCGGGAACGATTACTTCTTTCACGATTCCATCGACATGGCCTACCACGAGTGAGATCTTGGAAAGTCTTTGTTTGGAGATTCGCCAGTATTTTCTGATTGCTTCATATGCTGATGGGCGATAGTATTCACTATGTCTGTCCGTACAGTGGAAGGATCTTTTGATGTTTACAAAGAGAATTCTGTCTGATGCAGATATTTTTATGGGTTCTTTCATCTATTTTTGTTTTTTAAAGATGTTTCTATTATGATAGCTGTAGCACTATATTTTAATGTTTCATTTATTTCCTGGTCACTGATAGTTGCTCAGGATTTTGCCATGTCTGAGAGTCATGGCTTCAAACGGCATGGCAAAAGTACGAATAAATTCTGAGAAACTCACTCCTTTCGGAGGATTTTTTAGGGCATGGAGCCTATATACGTTCTTTTGACTTCTACTATGGGGTGAGGTTATACATTCTTTGTGGTATTGAACTCTGTTCTGTTTACATCTGCCATGATTTTTGTAGGCATTGACATAAAGAGTTTTGTCTATTTTCCTTTGGGGTAACAGAATATATCATGTTTATGGCTGATGTCATGTATATCAAGGAGGTCTCTTCATTTCTGGTGAAGGGTGAACTACTCTCGATGGTGGACCTTCTTCCCACCTTCATGGGTAGTTCACGCTTGACCATTCATTCCGGGACGCACATATGATGTTCTCCTTCAAATGCATGACATGTCTTGAAGCCCCAAGGTAGAGTATGCCTTGGCATGCTACCTTGCCACCTGACAGAATGCGTTCTAATCCGTCAGGAGGCTGAAGGGAGATAGGAAAGTTTTCCCGCAGTGTCCTTTGGACATAGTGGGAAAACACATTGTCTTATGGGTTTGATTGTGGTTGCATCTATGTTTTCATTTTGTTTTTGGGGGAGAATTATCCTCACTTTTTTATCTTTTCTAGCCGGTAGCCATCACCTTGGGCTTTTTACTTTGCAAAGGTATGTGAAGTCCTCTCAGACACCAAACACCACCTTGTTATCGGCTAAGAATCTTTTTGTAGCAGGCTTCCACAATCAGAGATTGGGTATTCTAAAAAAGATTCTTGACCGATTGTTTGGCTTACTGACCTTGGGACTTCCATTCTTTTAGCACGTAAAAAGGCTAAAGTGATGACGGTTATGCCGGAATGATTATAAAAAAAAGCTCGGATTCTTCTGAAAACAAAAGCTTGAAAAGGCAGTGAATCAGGAAATCCAGAATGTTTTTTTGAGATTACCTATTTTTAGGTATTGTGAACAATTTAATTTTGTCGTATCTTTGCACCAAAAAAATAAGTTAAAAGATTAGTATGAAACATATCCTGTTGCTTATGATGCTTTTTGAGGTGAGTCTGATGGGAAAGGCGCAATCTATATCTAGCAAAGTTGTGGACAAAGATTCTCATGAAGCGATTATCGGTGCTGTCGTGTATGTGGGTAATTCTCAGAAAGTGGCAGCTATCACTGATATTAACGGGCGATTTTCCATAGATGCAGCCAATGCAGGTAAATCTCTTAAGATTACTTATATAGGATACAAGAACTATTTAGGTAAGTTAAACCAGGCTCTCTATGAAATGGAACCGGAAATCAAGTCTGTGGGTGAAGTAGTGGTTACAGCTCAGGAGTCCAAGAGTCTGGCTTCTGCTTCTGTTATCGAGAAGCATGCCATGGAGCACCTGCAGCCTTCAAGTTTTACGGACATTCTCGAACTGTTGCCTGGTGGACGTTCCAAAGATCCTGATTTGAGTAGTCCTAATACGATTCGTATTCGGGAAGCCGGAAGTCCTTCAGGATATACTACCACTTCCCTCGGAACGAGTTTTGTAATAGATGGAGCTCCCATCAGTACCAATGCCAATATGCAATATGTGGCTGGGTCTTGGGATGCAGCAACAACATCCAGAGAAAATATGAATGCCGGAGTGGATATGCGTAGCATCTCTACCGATGATATCGAGAAAGTAGAGGTGGTACGTGGCATTCCATCGGTAGAATATGGCGATTTGACAAGTGGTCTGGTGAAAATAGAACGTAGGAGAGGTGGAAATGACTGGAATGCCCGTCTGAAAGCAGATATGGGAAGCAAGCTCTTTTATCTTGCAAAAGGATTGGAATGGACTCCCCAGCAGATGACCCTCAATCTCAGTGTTGATTACCTCGATGCGAAGGCAGATCCAAGAAACCGGCTTGAAAATTACAGGAGACTGACGTTTTCTGCCCGGTTCGGAAAAACTTGGTTGACAGATTTTTACCGTTGGAAGATTTCGTCCAATCTCGATTATACCGGTTCTTTTGATAATGATAAAGTTGACCCGGATCTCAATAATCAGGCGGAAGATTCTTATAAATCGCAATATAATAAATATGCATTTAATTCACATGTAAGTCTGTCTCCCAAGAAGCGCATTTGGTTTAAGTCGCTGGATCTGACTTTGTCAGCCTCTTATGAGTATGACCTTATCAAGCGAACCAAACTGGTACAGCTGACCCGCCAGACAGTGGCAGCTACAGCAACTACACAAGGGGTTCATGATGGTGTTATCCTTCCCTATAAATATGTGGCTTATCATGATGTAGAAGGAAAGCCGCTCAATCTTTATGCTAAGGTCAATGGTAAATTCCAGGTTCCTTCTCTTGTGGTTTCCAATACCTTGCTGTTAGGCACCGATTGGAATTACGACAAAAATAAAGGACGGGGGCAGATTTATGATGTAACCCGCCCTCTTTATGCAGGTTCCATGTCATGCCGTCCCCGAAATCTTTCTTCAATACCTTCCAACCAACAGTGGGGAATTTATGCTGAGGAACAGTTGACATTGCCTTTTGCTGGTCATTCTCTTGAACTGGTAGCCGGTATAAGAGGTACGCAGATGTTGAATCTGCCCAATAATTATGAGATGCATGGTAAGTTTTTCTGGGATCCCCGTATCAATCTCGGCTTGACTTTTCCGAAATTCAATATTGGCAAGCTACCATCCTTTATCCGAATAGCAGGTGGAATAGGTGAACATACCAAAATGCCTACTTTGGAACAGCTTTACCCTGATCCTGTATATCTGGACTTAACCCAGCTGAATTATTACCATACGAATCCAGCGTATCGCCGTATCAACCTGATGACGTATGTGATAGATGCAACCAATCAGAATCTGAAGCCAGCGCGTAATTTCAAATGGGAGGTGAGTACTGACATCAATATAGGAGGCAACCGATTGTCTGTCACACTTTTTAGGGAGAATATGACTTCAGGCTTCCGTTTGCAGACGGCTTATGCTCCCTATATATATAGATGGTATGATGCATCGGGAATTAATGCCGATGCACTGTCGGCTCCACCTTCTTTGGAAGGATTACCCTTTGAGAAACGTAAGGAACTGAGGGGCTACAGTTATTACACCAATGGCAGTCAGACTCTCAAACGGGGAGTGGAATACACCTTTGCTACCCGAAGAATAGAAAAACTGTTCACCAGACTCACCATCAACGGAGCATGGTTCCGCACGGTTTATCGTAATTCTGTGGTAGAGACTTATCGCCCAAGTGCTGTTATCGGCAGTAAGCAGATACAGTATGTGGGGTATTATGAACATGATGGAGGCAATATGAATGAAATGCTCAATACCAATTTCACGTTAGATTCGGATGTCCCCAAGTTGAAGTTGGGCTTCTCAATATCCGCCCAATGCCTATGGTATACGCTGAAACAGAGTAAAGAGGTGAGTAATTATCCTACCAGATATATGGATAATGACGGTGTGATGCATGAGTGGAAAGCAGGTGATGAAAATGATGCTTATCTCAGGTATCTGATCAGGGATTATAACGACAGCTATTATCTCAAATACAGAGAACCTTTTGCCATGAATGTCAATTTCAAGGTAACAAAGAAACTCTTTGATGAGAAACTGAATGTAGCTCTGTTCTGCAACAAACTGTTGGATTATACTCCCGAATATGAAAACAATGGAGTAACGATCCGCCGCCATGTAACTCCCTATTTTGGATTAGAAATGAATGTAAAGATATGAAGAGATTGTTGATTATATGTATGATGACCTGTGGTTTTATCATTTCCTCCTGTCATCAGGATGAAGATTCCCTGTTTACCGAAGCTTCCATCGTGTTGCAGGGAGAAACGGATATCGTTCTCGACAGGATCCAGGGTACGGTAAGTCTTACCAATCTGAATACCACCCAGGTTTTCACCGTATCATCATTTGAAGGGAATATAGCCAGAGCCAGTATTCTTCGGGGTTCTTATGCTATCCTGGTAGAGGGTACTGCCCAATATCATGACGCTTCAGGTAAAACCTACATCAGGATGTTCAGGGCAAGTACCGATTATGTGGGATTGGAAAAGGAAGGACATAATGAAGCGATGTTGAACATAATTTGGATGTAAATCATGAAGAAGAGATATTTCATATTATTTCTGTGCTGTGTGTCTTGGTTTACTGGAAGGTCTGCAGTAACAGATTCTGCCAGGATAGAGCATCATGCTACGTGGAAAAACTGGCAGAAGGAGACAGCATGGCAAAATCCCGCCATTCATGGGCTTAGCCTCACGCTGCCTTATTCTGAAGTGTATGTCCAGATGGATTACCTGCATCAATCTGCTCCCTTTGTACTGCAGAAGGGAACAGGGCATTTCCTCTCTGAGGCCAAGGCTGAAACCTTCCTTCGCTTGAGCAACCACTCTTCTGCCTGGGGGGCAGCATCTTACATGACGGGAAAGCAATATCAGGTCAGCTGGAATTCTTCTTCTGATTATGATTTGCTGAATCCTTATATTCTGGCGGATACTCTAGGAGGTGACACACATTGTGAACGGTATGGTTTTCAGGGCGGATATGCTGTTAGCAAGGGAAAATTCCAACTCGGTATTGAAGCGATTTTCAGAGCAGAACATGAATATCGGAATGTGGACCCGAGAATGCGAGGTATTGTCACAGATCTGACTCTACGCCTTGGTACTGCCTATGAGTTCGGTAAATACCAGTGGGCTGCCGGTCTAGAAGGGAATGTATACAAGCAGACCAATGATGTGGATTTCTATCGGGAACTGGGTGTTATACCTGAGTTTCAAATGACAGGATTGGGAACAGAATACAGTCGTTTCTCCGGAGATAAACGAACCTTATATTATAAAGGTGGAGGATATGGAATAAATCTGGATGCCAATCCGTTGAACGAAACTGGTTTTTATGGTCATGCCAAGCTTTGGAGACGGCAATATAAACGTATGCTTGCCGATTTGAATTCCGTACCCTTAACCCAGTTGTTTTATCATTCTGCAGAAGTCTCCTTTGGATGGAAGCACATGGGCGGGACCCGTCAGGTAGCCTTAGATGGAAACCTTGTTTTTGTCAGACGTAGTGGTGATGAAAACATCATTGGAAAGTCCTCTGCCCAATATTATCCTATTATCGGTAAACTCACGATGTATAAGAATTATCTTATAGATACCTATCTCAGAGGACTTTACGGATGGGGGAGTGGCTCTGGTACATGGTGCTTGAATGGAAAGATCGGATATTGGAGCAATCGTGAGCGATATGTCTATCCTGAACGCAAAATGGAGGCTGCTAAGATTTATGGAAGATTGGGGGGACAGTGGATGCGCAGTCTCTCCCGAACTGTGGCCCTTACTGTGGACATGGCGGCAGCCTATTATGGTAATGTCAGTTCTGGTATCGTCATGCCTTATGCCAATATGAAGGCTTCGTTCCAGGACATGATCAATCATCAGTACCAGTTTGAAAAAGCAAGCTATGGAATGCTCTCTGCTAAGATACGTAGTGATTATCGGCTATCAGGCTCACAGATCGACTTGTTTGCCGAATTAGGTGGAGATTGGATAACTTGTTCTGAAAACGAACACCAGCACCATCTGCATTTGGCTCTTGGTATCACATTCTAACGTATAATATAGTATTAATGTAACTAAAAGTAGAAAAATGAAAAAGTTAATTTTAAAGAGTATGATGTTGCTTTCGGTGTTGGCATTGACTTTCACCTCTTGTAGCGACAATGATGACAAAGTAGTTACCACTCCTGTGTCATTGAGTATTGAAATGCCATTGGGACTGGAGAATATAGTTCTCTCCAATGCCAAAGCGGTTTTTACCAATGTAACTACCAATGAAACGTTTATCCAGGAACAGTTCCAGGAAAAAAATGGTAGCTTTATGGCATCTCTTGCCGATGTGCCTGAAGGAACATACAATGTTGCCATCAGTGGTGACCTGAGTTTTACTAAGGATGGTATTGCCGGTAGCAGTAAAATCAATCAGAAGAGCGAGAATGTGAGTGTAAAATCTGGCAATGCCCAAGTCAAGTTGGCTGTGAACACATTCAATGCCAAGGGAGGTTTCGTTATCTCAGAGATTTTCTTCACGGGTACGCTTACTCCAGAAGGAAAGCAGTATTCTGATGACCAGTATTTCATTCTTTCCAATAATTCTGATGTTACGCTCTATGCAGACAGTATAGCGGTTCTGGAATCTAAGTTCCTCACAGTATCAAAATATGATTATAATCCGGATATCATGAACGAAGCAATGACGGTAGATGCTATCTATATGATTCCAGGAAAGGGTACGGAAGTTGCAGTAGAACCAGGCAAATCTCTTGTTTTGGCATTGAATGCCAAGAATCATACAGAAGCAAACTCAGCCTCATTTGATTTAAGTAAGGCTGATTACGAATTCTATGATGAGAGTTCAAATCCACGCTTCACAGACGATGACAATGCCAGTGTTCCTAATCTGGATAAATGGTATTGCAGTTCGCTTACCTATTTCTCTTTGCATAACCGTGGTTTCAAGACTTATGCCATTGCCCGTATGCATGGCGATAAGGAGAAGTATCTCAAAGAGAATACTTACGATGCCAGCTATGTGATGAAAGTGAATGGTAATGCTTATCCGATGACAGACAAGAACTGTATCAAGGTTCCTAATTCCTGGATACTGGATGCGGTTAATCTTTCTATTGCATCTATGTGGCAATGGAATCTGGTATCTGCAAACCTTGATGCAGGATGGGCTCATTGTGGTCAGGTAGACAAAGATGAAAACCGCTACGGCAAGTCAGTAATCCGTAAGAAGAATGCTGATGGCAAATGGGTTGATACCAATAATTCTACCAATGATTTCGAATCAGATGCAACAGCCTCTTTCCTGAAGAAATAGGCATTCTTGTATAATTTTAAGAAAGAAAAATTTATGAAGAATCAGTTTTTGGGATTATTCCTTCTCTCTTTGTTTCCAGCTTCATTGTTTGCTCAGACTGTGGAGCAGGACACTTCCGTGCGACAGGGCAAATTGAAGAATGGACTGACTTACTATATACGACATAATAATAAAGAGGCAGGCCTTGCCGATTTCTATATTGCCCAGCGCGTAGGTTCTATCCTTGAGGAACCCCGTCAGCGTGGACTGGCTCATTTTCTGGAGCACATGGCTTTTAATGGTACCAAGCATTTCCCTGGCAAGGGGAAGAAGTTGGGAATCGTGCCTTGGTGTGAAACCATAGGTGTTAAGTTTGGAGCCAACCTGAATGCCTATACATCTGTAGATCAGACAGTCTATCACATCGGGTCTGCCCCTGTCAAGCGTGAGGGCATTATCGATTCGTGTCTTCTGGTACTCAACGACTGGAGCCAGTATATCAATCTCGAACCTAAGGAGATAGACAAGGAACGTGGTGTTATTCATGAAGAGTGGAGAAACCGGCGTACCGGTATGGCCATGCAGCGCATGATGGAGAATGTGATGCCAAAAATCTACAAGGGAAGCAAATATGAAGATTGTATGCCTATCGGCAGTATGGATGTTGTTGATAACTTTCCTTACAGAGATTTGCGCGACTATTATCAGAAGTGGTACAGGCCTGATCTTCAGGCCATCGTGGTTGTGGGCGACTTCGATGTGGATATGATGGAGAAGAAAATCCAGAAACTTTTCGGTAAGATCAAAGCCCATAAGAATCCTGCAGAGCGTGTCTATTATCCCGTAAATAACAACGACAAGATGATAGTTGCCATTGAGAAGGACAAGGAGCAGCCTATTATCATCGGCCATCTCTACATGAAAACCGATGCCACTCCTGACAGCGAAAAGAGCCAGGTAAAATATCAGCGTGATGATTATGTAAGCGGACTCATCACTTACATGCTCAATGACCGTCTCTCAGAAAAGAAACAGGTGGCAAATCCTCCATTCATGAGTGCTACCGTAAGGAATGGTGCTTTTTTTGTTTCCCGTACCAAGGATGCCTTCAGTATGAGCATCAGCTGCAAGCAGGATCACGTACTCGGTGGTATCTACGAGGCTGTGGGTGAAATAGAGCGTGCCCGACAGCATGGTTTTACAGAGAGTGAACTGGAACGTGCCAAGAAACTCTATCTCAATGCAGCAGAACGAAAACTGAAGATGGAGAAGGATTATCGCAACGGCCATTACGTAAGCCAGTGCGTGGATCATTTCCTTGAAGGAGAGCCTATCCTTACTCCAGCCTATAATCTGCAACTGGTAAAGCAGTTTGATGGTGAAGTAACCCTGGCTGAGGTTAATCAGTCTGTAGGTAACATCATTACGGATAAAAACCAGGTATTTGTGATGTATGGTCCTGATAAGGAAGGATTTGTTATTCCTTCAGAATCAGAAATAGAAGCTACGGTACTTGCTGCCCAGAAAAAGCAATATGAACCGTATCAGGAGGAAAAGATTCCTTCTACGTTGATATCTGCCTTGCCAAAACCGGGCAAGATAGTGTCTGAAAAAACATACGGCAAGTTTGGCATGACAGAGATTACGCTCAGTAATGGTATGAAGGTTTACGTAAAACCTACCGACTATCAGGCAGACCAGGTAATGATGAGCATGCGCGCTGAAGGTGGAACCTCACTTTACGGAAATGAGGATATTCCTAATTTCTCTCTCTTGACAAGTGCCATCACAGAAGCGGGTGTAGGCGACTTTTCAGCTACTGCTTTGCGTAAGGCTTTGGCAGGAAAGTCAATCAGGCTGACTCCATCCATCAGTAGTGAAGGCCAGCGTATAACAGGCTCATCTTCTGTAAAGGATATGGAAACCATGATCCAGCTGGCACACCTTTATTTCATGGCACCCCGTAAAGACAGTGTGGCATTTGAGGGTTTGAAGAATCGAACTCTGTCATTTCTGAAAAACCGTAATGCAAGTTCCAAGGTGGTTTACAATGACTCCCTTTCTGCCGTTCTCTATGACCATAACCTGCGTATGGCTCCTGTCACCGGTGAGGTTCTTGCCAAGGCTGATTACGGGCGCATTATGGAAATCTATCGTGAACGCTTCAGCGATGCTAGCAATTTCAAAACCGTTTTCATCGGAAAGATAGACATGGCAGAACTTCGTCCTTTACTCTGTCAGTATCTGGCTACCTTGCCTTCGACCTATAAGAAGGAGAGGACAGACAAGAAAAACGTTCCGCAGATTGTTATGAAGAACGAAAAGGTAAAGTTTGTTCATCAGCAGGAAACTCCCCTTGCCAACGTGAGCGTATTCTACGCAGGCAACGTACCGTTCTCGCCAAAGAATGATCTGGTGCTGGATGTCCTGACCCGTGTATTGCAGATAGCCTATACAGATTCTGTAAGAGAGGAGAAGGGAGGTACCTATGGAGTAGGAGTCAGTTTCAACCTTGAGAAGGATGCCCTTCCAAATGCCTTACTTCGCATTACCTACAAGAGTGATCCGAAGCGTTATGAAGAACTGAATCCTATTATCTACCAGCAACTTCAGAACATCGCAGATAAGGGACCTTTAGCCAGCAGTATGGATAAGGTGAAGAAATATCTGAAAAAACAATACCAGCAGATGATTATCACCAACGACTACTGGAGTTATGTTATCTGGCATGAGTTGGATGATGATGCCGATTTTGATAAAGATTACTATAAGATGGTAGATTCTCTTACTTCTGAAGAGGTGCAGCAGATGGCACAGACTCTGCTCAAACAGAATCATCGGATAGAGGTAACAATGCTGTCTGAGTAATAATCAGAATATTTCATTAAAAATAAGACCCGGCAAGAGAATAGCTGCAAGCTATCTCATGCCGGGATTTTTCATTTTACGATAGAAGTTTGAGCGAACTTTAGCAAAGTTCCCATTGGACATACAAAACGACAGTAGGGACGTGTGATTATAAAGGATATTGCGATGAAAAGAAGCGCAATCACAATCACTATCCATGAGGCAGAATGGAAGATAAATGCCGAGAATGGTTCAAAATCAGTCCATTCGCTCCAAACTCCTCCCCATATACATATCATCAATAATGCCCATATCATCTTGCGAAGCTTATCAAGCCGTTTTATAGTAACGGGGCTCATTTTCAACTTGTATTTCACGCATCTGCCAGCTATCTGTTGCAGGGAGCCATACGGACATACATGGGTACAGTAATGCGACTTCTTTCCAAAAAGCGGATAGATAAAGGCTGTTACCAGCATGACTATCGCTATGATGCTGCCCGATATTTCCATGCCATGGGCTGCAAAGCCCAGCAGGAAGGTATAAGAAAGGCAGGTACCACACCAGAAGCCGAGCACAATGACATTCAGTATCAGTTGACAGAAATGGTATCTTCTGTTCTTGATAAACAATGGCAGAATGGCTGCCATCAGGACAACAGCTATCCCTATGATGTTTCTGAGAGAGAACAGGGAAGAGCTGTTGTTTTCGGAAGGACTTAAACTGCTGCTACCATTTTCTGATTCTTCAGTCGCTAAATGTGCTTTAGCATACAGAAGTCCCTGATGCATGTTTCCGATGATAGCTTTGGATGAGAAAGTAGCACCTGTGACAGCATCCACCTTCATATCTATAGCTTTGTCTATCGTTTTACCTTTCCATTTTTCAAACAGAGTAGAGGCATTGTCAAAGAATTCCTTGGTCTCATCATTCTTTAATGCAATGATGTTTTCTACAACGCCATTCCTGATTACTATTTTGAGTGGAACCTTTCCTCCATATCCCATGATGTTGGATGCTAGACCAGAAGTATTAATCTCTGCTCTTCCGTTTCCAAACATGCGTATCGTGTCGTTGCTTGCAGTTACTGCCTTCTGTTCAGATTTGAGAGAGTATCCAAACAGTTCATGATGTTTTGTGATGGCAAGTGATGAGACAACAATCAGACAAATGAAAAGATTTACAACCTGTTTTATCCGGAAAAATGATTTCATATTACACTTAATCCTTTCTTTCCAGTTTTCTCTTATTTATGTTTCAGGTAATAAGCAATACCGCGTTTTACGTTTTCTTTCACAGCTTTGCTTGAGAAAGTGGCTCCAGTAACGCCATCTACTTGGACTGAAGCGGCCTTGCTGACTTTCATGCCGTTCCATTTATTGAGCAACTCCTGTTTTACCTTATTGAAGAATTTGGGCGTTTCCTGGTTGGCAAGCGGTTTGATATCTATAATCTTTCCTTTCTTGATGTGGATGGTGAGAGGGGTGTTGCCACGAAATCCCCTTACATCTTTACCCAAAGTTGTGGTGTTGATAATGTAACTGCCATCTGCTTCTTTCGTCATAATCTCTGAATGAGAACTTTTGGTTGTTGCAGTCATGCTACCAATCAATCCTGTGCTCAGTAAGGCTGCTAAAATGAATATTCTTTTCTTCATAATTGTATTGATATTTCTATAATAGAATGCAAAATTACACAATTATTCTGTAATATACAAGACCCTATAGAAAAATCATCATTTTTAGGTATAGCCCTTCCAATGATGAGAATGAACCTTCCATTGCTATGGTAGGCAGAATCTGTCTTCCCAAATCTCATCCAAATATCAAAAAAGCTAGAAAATACTTCTCGGTATTATAAATGTTTCATTTCTTCTCTTTTTTGTGCGCAAAGGTACGCAGATGGATATTATTATGCACGAAATAACGGTTAAAAGTATCTAAACTACTATCAACGACATGTAAATATGGTGGTTGGAGTAGGAGCCACCCGCGTTCGTATGGATATAGCATCTATCCTCAGGTTATAGATTGGCAAGATATCCAATGCAAGTTGGGTGTTAAAATGGTAAGAAAGGAGATATGTGGTTCTGACAGGATTCACAGGTGGGATATGCATACTTGCCCAAAGTGCGGGGGCAAGATGCAACCCACTAGCGAAGAAGAGTTTTGGACATAAAACCATATTTTTGGGGACAGAAAGACGAAGAAAGCAAAAAGCCTGCTGGCTATAATTGTCAGCAGGCTTCTTTGTTATAATGTTCGCCCTTGAAATACAGTACTCTTGTGAAGAGGTAGTATGACTCCATTAAGGGTGAGCCTACGAGAGTTGAAGTTAGGCAGAATTTCCACACTGGCTTCATGGCTTCCCTTATACATGGTAATCCAGATTTGGGCAGAGATACCAATACCAGTAACACTCATACTTACTTGTGTAGTCCCTTTCTTGTCCGTTTGAATTTTGTATCCACTTACGCTTCCCTGAACCGTAACTCCACCAATGCCATTAGGTCCGGAGAAGGGTACATTGAAGGCAACCTGCACAACAGCATTGTCCTTATTGACGGAAACGAAATTGGTGTTGGAATTAACATAAGCAATCTGACCATAATGGAAAACTACCTTGTCGGCTTCCAAGGTAAAGGTTGTATCCTTAATAGCGTCCAATGCTTCATCCCAATATACACTATCTATCCGGTTTTGCAAGTCGCGCTGTTCTTTCCTGAGAGCTTTCTGACGTGACTTCAGACCATTGACCAACTGCTCGCTGGCCTTGTTTTTTCCCCATTGATACATATTATCTGACTGGTTTGACTGCGCACAGGCAAAGGCAGACATCAGACAGAAAACAAGTGAAATAAATATTTTAATCATCCTTGATCCTTTCCAAAATTAAATTCATATATTCAAAAAAGGGCTAGCCCCATAAGCAGGACTAACCCTCAGTTTTAATTATTTTCTCGATGCAATGAATGTATCTTGAAAGCTGCATAGCACTCCAAGAAAGATTACTTAACCTCAATGTGCTTAACATCGTCTTTCTTCTCCTCCTTGGCTATCTTAGGAATCTCTATCTTCAAGACACCGTCACTGACCTCAGCGGAAATCTTCTCCTGATCAGCATCCTCTGGCAAAGCATAACTCTGAGAGTAGCTGCTGTAAGAGAACTCACGACGCAAGTAATGCTCTTCCTTCTTCTCCTCCTTCTTCTCATCCTTGTTCTCGATGGATACATTCAGATAGCCATCCTTATCGATGTTCATCTTGACCATATCTTTCTTCAAACCAGGAGCTGCAACCTCCATCGTATAAGCTGTAGCACTTTCCTTGACGTTGACTGCAGGAGCTGTTGCGTTCATGTGTGGCATCAAGCTTGTATCAAAGAAGTTGTCATTAAACCAACTGTTCAACCAATTTGAAACACTGTTATTTCTACGAGCTAACAACATAATGTAAAACCTCCAAATTCTATTTTTCTCGTCCTCTCTTCGCCTTCCGGCTCAGTCGGGATTTCTCATTGTTTTTAATTTATCCTTTTTAATAACGATTGCTTCGGCTTACGAGGCTCAAGGATTTCCAGAAACCCTCAACTGTCATTACTTAGGGTTCTTGTCGTTCCCCTTGCCCTTTCGGCTTCGGCTTTCACTCTATGTAGGAGCAAGTTACGTGCCAACCCGGTTTGTAGATTTGGAGTAAACAGTTTTTGTCAATTTTGACTAAAGATTCTGCAAAATTGACAACAATGGATAATTAATTTAAACTTTGCTGCTAAAACTTCATGCTTTTAAACCTGTTTTCAATCCATGCCATCAGTACTGCTACAGCATACTGCTGCTGTTCTCCTGTCAGCTGTCTTCCGGCAGGTATATGATGCCATTTGAAGAAACAACCACGGCAACAGCAGCCTGTAGCATGCTGGGCAATGAATACAGGATGCCCTCTCATAGGCGTCTGCTTGCCGTCATTGGGAATCACGGCAGGAGCAAGGCGTTTGGCAACGAAATCCTCCGCATGCTTACGGATGGTAGCCAAACCCTTTTCTGCAATATATTCCTTATCCTTCTTCGAGAGATGGAAACGGCTGCGAAAAGCTGATTTGGAAAGTCTTTCAAACAAATCAGTCAAGTCATACTCTTTGTCTGGAGAAGTATCGCTTTCCATGACTTCTGAAGAGATAGAGTTTTTCTGATGATTCTCTTTCTCCTCAGGAAACAAATTGAGTTCTACATATTTTGCTTGTTTTACTTTTGATTCTTTTTTCATTTCTATTAGCCTCCTATATCTAGGAATCTCCTATTAATATTAATGGATATCAGACTCTTACGCTGCAATTTCATTACTTCTTGAATTTTCATATCAAGTAGTGTATTATATTGTACTTTTCCTGCAAAGTTAACAAAAAAATCTAGATTACGTAAGAAAAGGTGTAATATATTGTTCTTTTTATAAAAGATTATAAGTTTCTGAGATTTTTCTTGTTTTTTTGCCTTTGAATATTGTTTTTTTCTTAACTTTGCATGCACAATTCATTATAGAATAGGAGTTTATAGTTTACAGTTAATAGTTTATAGTTTACGGTTGATTTCGTGGTAATTCGTTGATAACTTGCAGATTTCTTGTTAATTGCTTGGTGGTTTCGAGAAAAAAGTGTAACTTTGGCGGCAAAGTTGAACGTTTAATTGAAATAGAATGGAACAGACTGTATTTAACCCTGCTCAGATGAAGATTCTTCAAATGATGTCTTATATCAAGACTCCACAGGAATTAGATAATCTTGAAAATGTTCTCTCTCAATACTTTGCAAAGAAGGTTGATGAGGGGATTGATGAGTTGTGCAATAATGGAAGTATAACTCTTGATACCATAGAGAGCTGGGGTAATGAACATTTACGTACCTCTGGCAAATGAGAAAGATAGTTCTTGATACTAATTGCTTATTGATGAGCCTTCCAAGGATAAGCCCTTATCGTAAGATTTCGTGGAGTTATTATTGCGGAATCAAGGAAATAATCATCTTAATTAATAGTTTAAGATGTCGTAACTATTGATTATTGCAAGTAGCAGAAGGAACTCATCTCGGTCTTCTTCAAGTCTTTACGCCCCCTTCGGTTCCCCTTGTTGGGAACAGAAACCCTCAGAGGAGAGGGAGGAAACCGCTCCTCCTCGTCGCTCGGAACCGCTACGCTCTAAGGTTGGCGGACCATCAAAGGTCTCGCCAGATTGTACGGGATGGGACCGCCGAGGTATACTTGCGAATTAAAGCATCTTGGATTGTGGAAGTTTGCTGGGGCGGTGATGTATGTGCTGCATGAGGCATTGGGGCTATCAGAGGAGAAGATGATTGCTCCGATGGATGAGAAGCGAGGAAAGTTGTTGTTAGCAGAGATACTGAATGGTGGCAACTTTGGACAGCACTTCACCAAGTATGGGCATTTTACACAACAAGGCATGGCAAAGAAGTATTTTCTGAAGATATGGAGAAATATGCACTTCGTGAGATATTTCCCTGCTGAGGCTCTTTGTGAGCCTATCTTCAGAACATGGCATTTCTTCTGGAGGCTTAAACACAGGAGATAATCTTTCGGAATCTTCTTTTCTTGAAGCCCTATTTGGGCTGGAGTTTAGTCACGCAGATTTCGCAGATGACGCAGATTTTCTTCTTTGCTGTTTATTAGTCCCACAGATTTCACGGATTTACACAGATTTCTTTTGATTTTCTTGGTGGTTATGAAAAAAGTCGTACTTTTGGAAAGTTATATAAATAATATCAGAGAAACACAAAGGGATTAGATTTTAAATTTTAATTATATACGATAAGATGGGCTGAGCTTTGAATAAAAGCTCGGCTCATCTTGTTGGCTATTGTCTTCTCATATAATTTCTTTTGATGAAGAAAATCAAGCTTTATGACTACCAGCAGAGGATGCTGGAGGATATCATCGACGTGCTGACCACTGCTGCTACCAGTACATTCATTATCCTGCCTCCAGAATATAAATACATATATCGGTGGAATGAGCATTCTGTTGAAGTAAAAGGTAATGATGGTTACTGCAGGACCATAGAATTGTAACGGCTAAGAAAAATATAAAGATGGAGTCGTGAAAAATACAAATCCCCAACCTGCTATGGGAAAGCTGGTTGGGGAAATTATGATAGATTTTGCTTTCATCAGAAAATATCCGAATGTGAATTACAATGGATACTCCTCGAAAGCATAGAGTACAGTGCTTAAATAACGCTCGCCGGTATCTGGCAAGAGGGCTACAATCTTCTTGCCCTTGTTCTCAGGACGCTTCGCAATCTCGGTGGCTGCAAAGGCGGCGGCACCTGATGAGATTCCTACCAGCA
>OIZF01001109.1_pt1 | contig 16600 bp, 19 predicted proteins | sample 1588471 | NCBI WGS metagenome assembly OIZF01 (sample SAMN03283279) | human gut metagenome | biome: human-associated habitat; material: feces | host: Homo sapiens | place: Peru | collected 2012
CTTAATTCGGTAGCTAAAATACCATATTTTGAAGTGTGTCAAGATGGTATTTCTAATACATTTTCTATTACGCCAGACGCTTTAGGTCATACAAATGAGGATAGAATTGATAATTTAGTAGATATATTAGATGGCTATTTCAGAAAAGGAGCTCAACACATTAATGTAAATGTTTTAAATAAAGAGTTACTAATTGATGCCATGAATAATCCTTGGAAATATCCTACACTAACAATTCGGGTTTCTGGATATGCCGTTAATTTTAATCGTTTGAGCAAAGAACAACAACAAGAAGTAATTAATCGAACATTCCATAATAAACTATGATTGGAAATATTTCATCAATTGATACTATGGGACTAGTAGATGGTCCTGGAATTCGTGTGGTTGTCTTTTTACAAGGATGTAGTTTAAGATGTAAATTTTGCCATAATCCAGAGACTTGGAATGATCAACAAAAACAAAAAGCGTATACTCCAGAAGAATTAGTAAAATTTATTTTAAATTACAAAGAATATTTTAAGAAAAAAGGCGGTGTTACATTTTCTGGTGGAGAGCCATTAAGACAGCCTAAATTCTTATTAGAATGTTTGAAATTATGCAAAGAAAATGGTATTCATACTTGTTTGGATACTGCGGGGTATGCTTCTGATTATGACGAAATATTAGATTATACAGATTTAGTATTATATGATATAAAAGAGATTGATAAAGATAGGTATCAACAATTAACTGGTAGACCGATAGAACTATCACTAAAGTTTTTAAAAACTTGCCAAGAAAAAAATAAAAAAATGTGGATTCGTCAAGTAATTATTCCTGGCTATAATGATAATGTTTCTTACATTCATGAATTAAAAGAATTTGTAAAACCCCTTAAAAATATAGAAAAGATTGAACTTTTGCCATACCATACTATGGGGTTAGAAAAATATAGGATGTTGAATATTCCTTATAGTTTAGAAAATGTTCCAGATATGGATAAAGAAGAATGTAAAAAGTTAGAAGAATTATTAAAAGAAAGATAGTCTGAAATGACTATTTTTTCTATAATGATGGATTTTCTACTGAAGTAATAATAGCATATTCTCCAGATTTTATTACAACGTATAGTACGATTAGTGCAGCTAAGCAGGACAACTCAGAAGCAGTTACTTGTAAATTAAAATATGTAGGATCATTTCCCTTTTTTGTCTTACTGTTTCGATCACTAATATTGACATATAAAAAAACTAGCGAAAGAATTAATACAAATATACGGTTAAAAACAGATAATTGATAACTTTTTTCCTGAGGAATAATGGGTTTTTTTTGTACTAATTCAGTTTTACTATTATAAGTTAAAAATAAAGAAATACATAGGGAAACAATAAAAAGAACAGTTGCTATCATTTGGATGTCTAAATTTTTTAATTCCTCATCCATTCATTTTTTTCCTTAAAAAATTAGCTTCTTTTAATTCACTTATAGTAACACATGTATAGCCATTTTTTTGAATAATTTCTAAAATTTTTGGTAGTGCTTCTAATGTTTGCTTATGAGTATCATGCATTAATATAATGTTTCCATCTTTTAATTTTTTTGTTGCATTTTCTACGATTTTATTTGGATTTTTATATTTCCAATCTAATGTATCAACATTCCAAAGTACGATGTCTAAGGAACTAATTTTTTTTATTCTGTCATTTAAAGAACCATAAGTAGGTCTGATTAATTTTGGAGTATAACCAGTATATTCTTTAATGATGTCTTGCGTTTTACTGATTTGATTTTCTAAATCTTTTTCATTTAATTTTATCATCCATTTATGATTATAAGAGTGATTTCCTATTTCATTTCCATTATTAATGCTTTCAATTAATAGATCGGAATAAATACTAACCTTATTTCCTAATACAAAAAATGTTGCGTTACATTCATTTTTTTTGAGAATGTTTAATATCTCTTCTGTATATTTACTAGGACCATCGTCAAATGTTAAAGCAATCATTTTAGAATCTGGATTAATAATTTTGGGTTGTATGTCGATGTTTACTTTTTTGATATCACTTTCGTTTTTTATATTAATTTTTAATTCTAGATCATTTAAAGGGATTGTTATTATTTCAGTATTTACATAGATTTTTAATTGATTTTGATCAAATATAAAAGGATACTGTTTTATTTCTAATTTCTTTTCTTGTAGAGTATATTCAATAATATCTGTGTCATCTGTAATATCCTGAATAGAAAGTAATTTATTCTTTTTTGAATCAAAAATAAATGTTTTAATGTCCGTTTGTTCTTTATCACTTTCATATATATAAAGAACAATGCATAAATATTCATTGATATGATGAAATTCATAATCAATATTTAATTCTATTTTATCTGTTGGGTGATTTTTTTTAAAATTTTGATAAATACTAGAAATTTCTTTTTTTATGATTTTGTCGATTTTTGTATTTGTAATAGGGTAATTAATTCCAATAATATAGTTTGTATCTTCTTCGATAATAGTCCCAACATTACTAATAATTTTATTAGAACAGCCACAAATAGAAAGTAGTAAAATAATTAAAAAGACTTTCTTTAACATAATCTCACCTATCAAAATTATATTCAATATAATTATTTATATTAATTTCATTAAAAAGTATTGATTTGCCTTGAAAAAAATGATATTCTGTAAGTGTAAGCATGGTAGATGCTTAAAACAACAAGGAGGTTATTAAAAATGTCAAAAACAGATTTAGTTAATTATATGGCTGAAGAAACAGGATTAACAAAAGCAGATGCTACTAGAGCATTAGAAGCTATGATGAATGGTGTAGTTAAAGGATTAAAAGAAAGTGGAAAAGTTACTTTAACTGGATATTTAACTTTTACTTCAAAAGAAAAACCAGAATCAACAGGACGTAATCCTAGAACTGGTGAAGCAGTTACTATTCCAGCAAGAACAGCAGTTACTATCAAAGCTGGTTCAAAATTAAAAGATGCTTTAAACTAAGAGATTTTGAATCTCTTTTTTTTTAAATTTATTGGTTTTAGGCTTTAATTTGTGTTATGATGGAAGTGGTGATTTTATGCTTGATGCAGCACTTGATATATTAAAAAAATTGAATTCATTAGGATATGAATCTTATATTATTGGAGGATATCCTAGAAATTTATTATTAAAAAAAAGTGTAAATGATATTGATATTTGTACTAGTGCGACTCCAGATATTATAAAAGAACATTATCAAGTAATTCAGGATTATTCACGATTTGGAGCGGTTAAAATAGAATATCAATCTTATATATTTGAAATTACTACTTTTCGGATAGAATTAGAGTACCAAAATCGTTATCCCAAAATTGAGTTTACGGATTGTTTTTTAGAAGATTTAAAAAGAAGGGATTTTACCATCAATACTATTTGTATTGATCAAAATGATCAAATTGTTGATTTGTTAAATGCAAGACTGGATTTGGATCATAGAATGATTCGTTGTGTTGGTGATATTGATAAAAAATTATTAGAAGATCCAATCAGAATATTGAGAGCAATTCGTTTTTCAACAGAATTAGGTTTTACCATTGAGCCTGTTTTATTATCTAAAATGATAGAACATAAAGATTCTTTAAAGACATTGAATTATCATTCAGTTGAAAAAGAACTTTCAAAAATGAATTCAGAAGGATTGAATCTTTTAAATAAATTGGAAATGGAGGAATTGTTGTGCAAGAAAAAATATTAGGATTAATCAAAAATAGTGGTGTTATAATACCTAGACTATTATTGAATCATTATCGTGATTTAGAAATGACAGAAGTTGATTTTATAATTGTAGTTTTTTTAATGAATGAAATAAATGAGGATTTTAATCCAGCTCAAATTAGTAAAGAATTAAATATGAATTTACAAGAAGTAATGAATTCTATTGAACATTTATCAAATTTGAACATTTTAAAAATAGATCTAAAAAAAGTTGATGGTGTAAGACATGAATTTATTAATTTAAATAATTTATATGATAAACTTGTTTATTATGTAATTAATGAGGAAAGTAAGGAAGAACCAACTAATATTTTCAGTATTTTTGAAACAGAATTTGGTAGAACTTTGGCTCCAATGGAATATGAGATTATCAATAGTTGGATTGATTCTGGGTATCAAGAAGAATTAATTATTGCGGCTTTAAAAGAAGCTGTTTATAATGGAGTTTTCAAATTAAATTATATTGATAAAATTCTTTATGAGTGGAGTAAAAAGGGAATTAAGTCAACACAAGATATTGAAAAAGAAAAAACAACATTCAAAAGTAAAAAGGAAGAAAAAAAGGAATTATATGACTACAATTGGCTTGAAGATGAATAGTATTCTGAATTACTTAGATGAGTTATTTCCAGATGCAAAATGTGAATTAAATTACGAAAAAGATTATGAATTATTAATTGCAGTTATGCTTTCTGCCCAAACAACAGATAAACGGGTAAATCAAGTTACTAGTGTTTTATTTTCTAAGTATCCAACTTTAGAAGATTTCTGTAAAGCAAATATTAAAGATATTCAAAAAATTATCTATCCTTTAGGAACATATACAAGGAAATCAGAAAATATTATGGATATTACGACTTCTTTATTGGATCATGGTGGTGTAGTTCCAAATGATAGGAGCTATTTAGAAAGTCTTAGTGGAGTAGGTAGAAAAACAACAAATGTTGTTCTTAGTATGCTTTATCAAGAACCCTGTATTGCTGTAGATACTCATGTTTCTAGAGTCAGTAAAAGATTAGGGTTAGCTAAAAAGAATGATGATGTTTTGAAAATAGAAAAGAAATTAACTAAACTAATTCCAAATGATCGAATCAATAAAGCTCATCATCAATTGGTTCTATTTGGTAGATATTATTGTATGGCTAGAAATCCAAAATGTGAAAATTGCAAATTAAAAACTTTTTGTAGTGATTCAAAAAAAACCTCTAAATGAGGTTTTTTATTGGGTTTTAGTACTATTATTGGTATTACTACTATTTTCTACAACTTTAACAGTTTTTGTAATTGATTTAATTGGTTGATTATCATAAACAATACTATATTGGATTGAATGATTTTTAACAACTGTAGTATCTAGAGTTTCACTAGTTCCTGTAATTTTATTTCCATCAATTGTAATTGTAATTTTTGCTTTACTTGTAACATCTTTGGAATCTTCTAAAACAGTGATGTCTGAGGTACTAACTTTATATGTAGTACCTTTTTTGATTTCTTCTGATTCTTTTCCATTTAATTTAGCTGTTACGGTTCCTTTTACATTTTCTAGGTTAACTGTAGTGGATACTCCATCACTTGCATTTGCTGTGAAAATAGTATAAGAACTTTTTACTACATAAGTTGTAGGAGATGAAGTATTTACATCAATTGTAACTGTAGAGTCACTAGTTTCCGTAATGTAATTTAATTTTCCACTGGAATCTTTACCATAAATTTTATAAACTAATTTTCCATAGAAACTATTATTTTGACTTAATCTTGTTGATAAAGCATTTTGACGATAACTTTCATCGGAATATAATGAACTGAAGTATTGATTTAAGTAATCTGTATCAATTGCATTTGGTGTTTTAATTGCAGTCCATTTTAAAGTTAATTTATTATTTGTAATACTTGATTTTAAATCTGTTACATCAGATAATTTACTATAACGATCTGATACTTCTGTAGGTTCTGTTCCTGATTTAAATAATTCTGTTACTACCATATCACTTGGTGTATATTCACTTGGTAATTTAGCAGGCCAGCTTCCCATTTCCACTTGAACTTCTGATACACTATTTGGTTTTGTCCAATTGCTTCCTGTTTTAAATACACCTTTTGCAACAGCTTGGAATAGAGTTCTGTGTGCGATGGTATAAGAAGTGCTTGTTACAGTACGATTTAAATCTTGATATCCGTACCAAACGGAAATAGCATAATCTGGAGATACTGCATTAACCCATAAATCATTAACAGAGTTTTCACCGAATTTTTTTGCAATATTTTCAGGGTAATTAGATGTTCCTGTTTTTGCTCCATAGATAGCTCCATTGACATAGTATTGATTTCCAAGTCCAGCTTGAGCTGATGATTGAAGCATAGAAGTCATCATGTAAGCGGTTTCTTCGCTCATTACTTTTGTTTTTTCTACTTTTGTTTCAATTGTTTCATTTGTTTCATTTAAGACAATTTTTGTATAACTATAAGGTTTGATATAATATCCACCATTTCCAAAGCTTGCATAGGCCGCTGCCATAGTACGAGGATTTTCTCCATAACTTTGACCTCCAATGGCGTGTGCTTCGTGGACGATTCCATCGGATACTTCTGGATGTAATCCTACGCTTTGAACAAATTTTAAGATATTTGAGTTTTTATTTGATTGGAATGCTTTTAATGCTGGGATATTTCTAGATTGAGCAAGAGCAGTACGCATTGTCATCAAGCCATTATATTTACGATCCCAGTTATTAATTTGAGTTCCATTTGAATATCCATGTGGTTCATCTACAAATAATTGATAAGTTGACCAATTTTCATATTCAATACCAGGGGCGTAATCATATAGAGGTTTTGATGTAGAACCAATTTGTCTTTTTATTTGTGTTGCATTGACTCTTTGGCGTTCTCCTGTACGATGTCTACCTGCTCCAATTGCTACGATTGCTCCAGTATTTACATCTTGAACAGATATACCAGCATCTACAATATCATTTTGCCAAGTATATGTTTTTCCATCCATAACGTTATTGATCCAAGATTGTTTATCTTTATCCATTGTTGTATATATGTGCATTGATGTTGTATATGGGTTTACTTTTTTACCTTGTTCTTTAAAATATTCAATGACATCTTCTACGACTACATCAATAAATGGTTGCCACTCATTATCAGAATTGCTTCCATCTTTACTTACTAACATGTCTTCTACTTTAATAGAAGTTGCTGCTTGATATTCTTCTTCTGTTATATAATTGTGACGTTTCATTAATTTTAAAACTTGATTTCTTCTACTTTCAGCTTTTTCTGGATGTTGATAAGGATCATAAGCATTAGGAGCTTGGAATAGTCCAGCTATCATAGCTGCTTCCGCAAGGTTCATATCTTTTGCAGATTTTCCAAAGTATGTTTTACTTGCTTGTTCTACTCCATAAGAACCACTACCTAAGTAATAAGAATTTACATAAAATTCTAAAATTTCTTTTTTTGTATATTTTTTTTCAACTTGGAATACAGACATATAAATATCTGTAAATTTTCTTTTTATTCCTTCAAATCCTGAAGAAGTAGTAGAAGTAAATGTATTCTTTACAACTTGCATTGTTAAAGTAGAAGCACCACCACCACCACCAGTTAATACTTGTTGAATACTAGCTTTTAAAAATCTAGCTAAATCAAATCCATTGTGTTGAAAGAAACGAGAGTCTTCTGTTGCTACAATTGCATCTACTAATACTTCAGGTAGATCATCATAGGTAATATTATCTCTTTTTTCAGAACCTAAATGTGCCATTTCAGTACCATCGGAACTATATAACACAGTAGGTTCCATTTTATATAAGTCATCTGGTTTAAATTTAGGGGCTTCTATTACAATGTAAGCTGCGAATCCTATACATGTAATAATTCCTAAAATGCATAAGATTAAAAATACCATAAGAATTTTTTTCCAAATTTTCTTGTTCTTTTTTTTCTGATGGATTGGTTTTTCTTTTTTCATATTTGTAATACCTTCTTTTTTTCTAGTAGTTGGCTTTTTATTTATAAAATTTGGCAGGAAAAATAATACATCTGCCACTCCTATAATCAATATAGATAGAAGTGGTCCAATAGCTAAGCATCCTACAAGAAAAGCAACTAGGCTAATTCCTAAAATAATTAGGTTGTCTTTATTCTTAAAAAAATCTTTCATACATCTTCTCCTTTAAAATACAATTTATCAACGATTGTTAAATAATCAATTCTAGGTTGATACTTTGGCTTAATTAAATATCCGTTTGTTTCAAAAAAATCAATTGAAATTGATTTTCTTTCTTGATTTTCAATAAATTCTAATAGTTTTTGAATTGGTAATAAAAAAATTTTATCTTTTTTTGTGAAATTTACTAATATAAATCCAATGCCACCATGCTCCACAATTCTTTTTAAATGTAATATTTGATGATTATGGATATTATTTAATGGAAAGTAATTTAACTTTGTTTCTTTTGCTTCGAAATCAATGTATTTTCCTTTATATATTCCATTATAATCTGTAGTTGAAGGAATTTTAAAATGTGCTTCTGTAATTACTGCATCTTTTCTTGATTTAAAATCTACTCTATTAATAGTGATAGGAGTAGGCTTTTTATAAATAACAGCTTTATTTTCTTTTAAATAATATTCATTTGTAAGATTAATTTCACTTTCAAAATTCATTCCACGATTTCCATAAGAAACGCTATTTTGTGTATGTTTTATAATTCCATTTGGGTATTTCATATTACCACCATATTAATTATACTATAAAAAATAAATTTAAGCTATATAAGAAAGAAAAAAATAAATTCTAAATATCACTAGTTTTGTCGAAACAAATGACGAATATTCATAAGTTTGCTAGACTAAATAACAGAGGTGACTTATGAACTATTATAATCAGATTAATGAATTAATGGAAGATATGTTGGATGATATTAATTATATAAAAAAAGCTGCTTTTTTAACTTCTATTAAAAAGTAGCTTTTTTTAATACTTGATAAATTGACAAAAATAGATTTTTTTGAGAAAATATTATCGGAATTGTGAGGTGTCCTATATGTATCAAGATAGAATATTATTAACCTGTAAAGATATTTTAGAAAAAGAATTTAAAATTGACACAAAAGGATATAGACCACAAGAAGTAGATAAATTTTTGGATGCCATTATCCGTGATTATGAAGAATTTTTTAAAATCATAAAAGAAATAGAAACAGACAAGAAAGAATTGATCGAAGACAATATCAAATTGAAACAAGAAATTCGTAATTTACATACAAAGCTAGATGTTTTAAAGGAATCTGCTAGTACAGAAGTTACGAATGCTGACATTTTAAGAAGACTTTCAAAACTTGAAAAGTTTATCTATGATGAAAAATAATATTTTGACAAACGCTGCATTTTTCGTAATGTAGAGGAAAGTCCATGCTCGCAAAGTCTGTGATGACTTTAGTGTTCGTGCCTAGGGAAAAAATAACCTAGGGTGATGATTCAACGGCTCTGAAATAACCTAAGTCTTTTTAGATATGGTTAGATTAAGTATAAAAGTGCCATAGTGACGAAGAAACTAGAAATGGTGGAAATGGAACGTGGTAAACCCCACGAGCGAGAAACCCAAATTTTGGTAGGGGAACCCATAGAACAGAAAAAGAATGTTTGAGGGACCAAGGTAACTTGGTAGATAAATGTTTGTCGCCTGCTTGCCAGGAACAGAACATGGCTTATAAAATATTATGATATAGAGAGGTGACGATATGAAAGAAATTGGTGAGTCTTTAAAAGAAGCCAGAGAAAATATTGGCTTATCAATAGAAGAAGTAGCAAATGATTTAAAATTAAGACCTAGCCAAATTGAAAATATTGAAGCCGGTAATATAGATGCTTTTAAAGATGTTTTTTATTTGAAATATTTTGTCCGAGATTATTCTAAGTATTTAGGACTTAGCTATGAAGATATGATTGATGAATTTAATGAATATTTATTTGATTATACTTCTAAGATATCATTAGAGGATATTAAAAAGGCAAAGAAAAAAGCAGAAAGAAATCAAGCAAAAAAAGATAAGAGAATTGCTTCTCCATATACTATTGAAAGAAGAAGAAAAATAGATTATAAACTAGTTCTTATTTTATTTCTTATTTTTTTAGCTTTTTTGATTTCTATATTTACAATTAAACAAGTGATTGATGTCAATAAATCTCGAGAACCTGTTGATAATGTAATAAGATAGGAGATGTTTATGAATTTACCTAATAAAATAACATTTAGTAGAATTATTCTTTCTTTTGTTATTATAATAATATTATTATTTCCTTTTGATGCTGCTGGATTTGAACTTCCAAAACTTTTTATTGATGAGTCTATTGTAATTGACTTAAAATATATTATTGCTGGAGTATTATTTATCATTGCATCTTTGACAGATTTTGTTGATGGAAAACTTGCCAGAAAGAAAAATATGGTTACTGATTTGGGAAAAATGTTAGATGCTATAGCTGATAAAGTTTTAGTAAACTCTGTATTAATTATATTAGCAGCATCTGGTTTTATTTCTCCTATTATTCCTGTTGTAATTGTCGTTAGAGATAGTATTGTAAACTCTATTAAAATGGTTGCTGGTAGCAAAGGAGAAGTTGTTGCAGCAATTAAATCAGGAAAAATTAAAACTGCTTGTTTGATGAGTGGAATTGTGTTAACCTTGTTTTATAATTTACCATTTGAATTATTTAATATTAGAGTTTCCGATGCACTATTGATCGTTGCATGTGTACTTTCTATTGTATCTGCAATTCAATATTATCAAATGAATAAAAAACATATTTTTGAATAAAATGCTTTTTTTAGCATTTTTTTTCTTGAAAAAAAAGGAAATTACAATTTTTTTTATAATAATATAGTGAGGGGACAGATTCAATCTATTTTATAAATTAAAAAATAGTTGTAAAAATTACCAATTGAAAAATTTTATTAATTGTTGTTTAATAGTAAGGAGGTCAAAAAATATTTCGAACAAAAGTTCGTTATAAGTATTGACTTTCAAAATATGGTAGTATATAATGAATTTGTATTTGATAGGAGGATTTTACGATGGTAAAACAGACAAACGATAAGACATTAGAACAAGTTTTATCTGATATAGAAAAACAATTTGGAAAAGGCGCTGTAATGAAACTTGGTGACCATGATCATATGGATATTGAAACAATTCCAAGTGGTTGTCTTTCTCTTGATATTGCACTAGGAATTGGTGGTTATCCAAAAGGAAGAATTGTAGAAATATATGGACCAGAATCAAGTGGTAAAACAACATTTGCTCTTCATGCTATAGCAGAAGCTCAAAAAGCAGGTGGAAGAGCAGCATTTATTGATGCTGAGCATTCTTTAGATCCTCAATATGCTTCTAAATTAGGTGTAAATATTAATGATCTATTATTATCTCAACCAGATAATGGCGAGCAAGCTTTAGAAATTTGTGAAGCTTTAGTACGTAGTGGTGCAATTAGTATTATTGTTATTGACTCTGTTGCTGCTTTAGTCCCTCAAGCAGAAATAGAAGGTGAAATGGGTGATTCTCATGTTGGTTTACAAGCTCGTTTAATGAGTCAAGCTTTAAGAAAATTGTCAGGTGTAATTAGTAAAACAAATACAATAGCTATATTTATTAATCAACTTAGAGAAAAAGTTGGGGTTATGTTTGGAAATCCAGAAACTACTCCTGGAGGAAGAGCCTTAAAATTTTATTCTTCTGTACGACTAGAAATCAGAAGATCTGAACAAATTAAGGATGGTACTGATGTAATAGGAAATAAAACTTCTATAAAAGTAGTTAAAAATAAAATGGCTCCTCCTTTTAAAAGTTGTGTAGTAGATATTATGTATGGAGAAGGTGTTTCTAGGGAAGGTGAATTAATTGACTTAGCTAGTGAAGCCAAAATAATCGAAAAAACAGGTGCTTGGTATTCTTATAATGGTGAAAAATTAGGTCAAGGAAAAGAAAATGTAAAAGCCTTATTAAAAAACAATCCAGCTATGACAGATGAAATAGACCAGTTAGTGAGAGAACATTTTGATATTAGCAAGAAAAAAACAAAAGATGATAAAAAGGGTGAATAATATCCTTTTTTAATTTTATATTAAAAATAGTTCTATCTTGACTTATTGTCAGTTTTTAATTACAATGATAGTAGGTAGGATTATATCTTATCTGTAATAAAAATATTTGAATGGAGGTTGTTTTATGAATGAAATGATTTTCTCCATTTTACTAGTATTGATTGGATTTTTTATAGGAACGATAGTAATTATTGTCGTAAATTATATAAGAGGACTTTCTGTAGGATCAAAAATTGAAAAAATGTTAGAAAATGCTAAAAAAGAATCAGAAAAATTAAAAAGAGATAGTCTTTTAGAAATAAAAGAAGAATCACATCGTTTAAAAATAGAGACAGATAAAGAAATCAAAGAAAAAAAGAACGAAATAAAAGAAACAGAAGATAGACTTTTAGCACGTGAAAATAACATTGATAGAAGAGATCAAACATTACAAAACAGAGAAAAAATGTTAGAAGATAGAGAAAGTAATCTTCTAGAAAATCAGAAAAAAATCCAAAATGAACAAGTGAAAATTGAAGAAATCAAACAGCAACAAATTGAAACGCTAGAAAGGATTTCTAAAGTATCAAGACAAGAAGCAAAAGACTTAGTTTTAAAAAAAGTAGAAGAAATGATGAACTTAGAAATTACTAGTTATATTAAAGAAAGAGAATCAGAAGCAAAATTAGAAGCTGATAAGACAGCTAAAAATATGATTGTATCTTGTATGCAAAAATATGCTGGAGATGTAGCAAATGAGCAGACAGTTACAGTAGTAAATTTACCGAATGATGAAATGAAAGGTAGAATTATTGGTAGAGAAGGCCGAAATATTAGAACAATTGAGGCAGTTACCGGAGTAGATTTGATTATAGATGATACTCCAGAAGCTATAGTTTTATCTAGTTTTGACCCTTATCGTAGAGAAATTGCAAGATTAACAATTGAATCTTTAATTAAAGATGGAAGAATTCATCCAACAAGAATAGAAGAATTATATGATAAAACTTCTAAAGAAATGGCAATTAAAGTTCGAGAATATGGAGAAGAAGCACTTTTCGAATTAGGATTAACTAAAATGGATCCTGAACTAGTAGAATTAGTAGGTAAGCTTCATTTTAGAACAAGTTATGGTCAAAATGCTTTACAACATTCTATCGAAGTAGCAAATCTTTCAGGACTTTTAGCTGCAGAGATAGGAGAAAATGTAAATTTAGCAAAAAGAGCTGGTTTACTTCATGATATTGGAAAAGCTATTGATCATGAAATGGAAGGTAGTCATGTAACAATTGGTAGCGATATTGCTAGAAGATATAAAGAATCCGATGTTGTTATTAATGCCATAGAGTCCCATCATGGTGATACCGAAGCGACAAATGTTATTTCGGTATTGGTTGCTATAGCGGATACTTTATCTGCTTCTCGTCCAGGAGCTAGGAATGATTCTTTGGAAAATTATGTAAAGAGACTACAAGAATTGGAAAATATTGCTAATTCTAATCCAGGGGTAGAAAAAACTTATGCCGTTCAAGCTGGTAGAGAAATCAGAGTTATTGTAAAACCAGAAGAAGTAGATGATTTAGGAAGTTATAAAATAGCCCGTGATATAAAGACAAGAATAGAAAATGAGATGCAATATCCAGGTACTATTAAAGTTACTGTGATTAGAGAAACAAGAGCTACAGAAGAAGCAAAATGATGAAACAATATGATATTTTAGATAAAAATGGCAATATTACTGGAAAAACTACGGATATTAGAACATTACATGACAGAAATTTTTATCATCGTGCAGTTCAAATATGGATTTATAACGATGGATATTTAATTTTACAAAAAAGAAGTCCCAAAGTGAGAAGTTATCCTAATAAATATGAAGCTTCTGCTTCTGGTCATGTAGAATCTAATGAAGAATCTATTACGACGGCAATTCGAGAAACAAGAGAAGAATTAGGAATTAAATTAGAAATTGATGATTTAAAATTGTTATTTCATTTTTTTGCTGATGAAGAGCATAACAGAGAATTTAGGGATGTTTATTTAGTCACAAAAAAGGTTATTTTAGATCAAAATAAATATTTGAATAAAGAGGTAAGTGGAATTTTAAAAATTTCATTAAAAGACTATGAAAATTTGGTCAAAAATAATTATCAAAATGATATTGACAATGAATTTATTCATCAGCCAGGAAACTATAATGACCAACTTATTTTGAAAATAAAAGAAATCGTTATTTGATAGTCTTTGAAAGGTGTTAGATGGATCAAAAAAATTTATTTTAGAATTAATATTTGTCAGTTTCATCTGAGGAAACACCCTTAAAAAAATTATACAAAAAATGTTTTAAAATTTAGAAAATATTGTTAATTTTGATACTATAATGAACAAATATATGATGTTCAAGTTTGGAGAGAAATTAGGGTTATTGTAAAACCAGAAGAGGTAGACAATTTAGAAAGCTATAAAATAGCTCGAGATAAGAATAGAAAATGAGATGTAGCCTCTAATAGCTTTAATAGTTACTGTAATTAAGAAAAGCTACAGAAGAAGCTAATAGAAAGAAGGATAATATGAAAACAGAAGAAATGAATCAAATAATTAAAAAATATTCAAAACAATTATTTGTAAAAAATGGAGCTGATATGACATTAGATCAGAATATTGCAGCACTAATTACTGCAGCTTCACAAATGTCTTTAGCAGCACAAGAACCAGTTATAAGTTCTGATCAAGTGGTAGAAGAATTACTTGATGTATATAATAAAAAAGATGAACAAATGGTTCAAGATTTAATTGGTATGGGTCCTCAGTTCGTGAAAAAAAATATTGGATATAGTGTTGATTTTAATGATTATGCAGCTGCTAATGTTGCTTATAATGCTGAAAAAGATGCTTATAGTGCTCTATATAAAAATATTAGTTTGAGATATCATATGAAAGAAGAAAATAAAAGTATCAATATGTAATTGGTACTTTTTCTGAATATGGATCAAAAATATATTATTTTAGAATTAATTCCTACTGCTAGAAATCCTGAAAAAGGGGATATTATACAATTATCTGCTTTAAAAATAGATCATTTAAATTTAATAGATCGATTTGATTATAGATTGAATGAACAATTTATTCCACTACAAGATCTTATTGATATAATTAGTTATGATAAAGATAAATTTATATATAAAGATACTACAGAGGAAATACTTCAAGCTTTTGAAGATTGGATTCAAGACTATCCACTATTAATTTTAAATAATCAATATACATTGAATTATTTAAAGTCAATCAAAAATATTAAAAAAGATATTTCAACTTATTTAGATATTCCATACCATGATGACATAATAGATACAATTATGAAAAAATATAATATTCAACCAACAAATTATATTGTTGATATTTTATATGAAGCTTTAATCAATAAAAGTAATGATTAAAGTTTTTTTTTCAAAAAAAACGCTTTTTAAAAGCGTTTACATATTATCTATAGTATGGTCCATAATATGGATAGTAGTAATTATTATAGTATGGTCTTGGATAAAAAGCAGGAGCAAGTAAACCTCCAGTAATTCCACCTAATACAAATGGTCCTAAAAAGCCACCAGCTACAACACGATTACTTTGATTCATGCTCGAAGATTGTCTTGGCATAGAATTTATTGGCATAGACATAGAACTAGGCATCATTGAAGGAAAAGATTGATAATTAGAATACATAGCAATTCTCCTTTCATAATATATTATGAAAGAATTTAGAAAGGGTGAGATGAATGAATCAAATAAACAGATTAGGTGAAACAATTGTTAATTATTCTTTAAATATAATGGAAAATGATCGAGTATTAATAACTAGCGTTACTGATAAACCCGCGTCTTTGATTAAGTCTCTTATTCAAGAAATTGTAAAAAATAAAGGAATTCCTTTTGTAACATTTATAAATCCCAGCATAGAGGCATTGTTACTTGAAAACACATCTGAAAAAAGGATTGAAGAACTAAAAATTCATGAAGATCAAAAAGTAAATAATTTTGATTGTTTTATTCATATTCGTTATACAACGAATGAATTTGAAAATATTATCGTAAATCCTGATATCATGAAAAATAGAGCTATTGCAACAAAACAGTCAGATTATATTAGGGTTAATGAAAGAAGATGGGTACTTTTAAATTATCCATCTGAATTAGATGCTTATAAAGCACGACAGAATACAGATGAATTTTATCGATTTGCTTTAGAAGTAATGAATGTAGATTATAGTAAAATGAAGAAAGATATAGAGCCATTAGTAGAACTAATGAAAAAAACAGATCAAGTTCGTATTTTATCTCCTGATACAGATTTAACTTTTAGCATTAAAGATATTCCTGTTGTTCCTTGTTGTGGAGAATGTAATATACCAGATGGAGAAGTTTATACAGCACCAGTAAAAAATTCTGTAAATGGGATTATTACTTATAATGTTCCAAGTGTTTATCAGGGGAATACTTATGATAAAATTCAATTAACTTTCGAAAATGGAAAAATTATTAAAGCAACAAGTAGTAATGATGTTGATCAACTAAATAAAATATTAGATACCGATGAAGGAAGTAGATATGTAGGAGAATTTTCTTTTGGCTTGAATCCTAAAATTCTTCATCCAATGGGAGATATTTTATACGATGAAAAAATAATTGGTAGTATTCATTTTACACCAGGTGCTGCCTATAAAGATGCTTATAATGGGAATGATTCTGCGGTTCATTGGGATTTAGTTTTAAT
>OIZF01001112.1_pt1 | contig 16545 bp, 12 predicted proteins | sample 1588471 | NCBI WGS metagenome assembly OIZF01 (sample SAMN03283279) | human gut metagenome | biome: human-associated habitat; material: feces | host: Homo sapiens | place: Peru | collected 2012
GCCGATTGGGGACGGAGTTTAGTGGCTTTTTTGCAAGCAAAAAAGCCACTAACCCCGTCCCCATTGGTCACCCTTGATCCTCTACAGCCACTGTTTTAAGACATCATTCAGCTTATTCATATCAAGCGGTTTTGCGATATGTTCGTTCATCCCCGTATTTTTTGCCAGCTGTACATCCTCGGCAAATGCATTTGCCGTCATGGCGATGATTGGCACTTTTCCTCTGGCGCCCGGAAGTGAACGGATTGCCGCAGTTGCTTCATACCCATTCATGATTGGCATTTGAATGTCCATAAATGCGAGATTATACTCATTTTCAGGAGCATTCATAACTTTTTCGACCGCGATTTTTCCATTTTCAGCGACGTCGATTTCTGCACCTGTCATACCCAGAATCTCTGCGGCGATCTCACGATTCAGTTCGTTGTCTTCTACAATAAGAATCTTTTTGCCTGTGTAATCTACTTTAGAAAATTCCTCAAGATAATCGCGTGCGTTTTTCTCTTTCTTCTCTGAGGTGAACTGTCGCAAGGCGGCTGTCAAACGCGAACGGAATAATGGTTTTGCTATAAATGCATCTACTCCTGCTGCTCTTGCATCTTCTTCAATATCACTAAAATCAAAGGATGTGAGAATGATGATCGTAACTTCTTTTCCTACCCGCTCACGAATCTTTCTGGCTGTCTCGATGCCGTCCATTTCAGGCATCTTCCAATCCAGGATCACTGCGAAGTAATCGCTGTTCATTTCATGACGTGCATAGCAGCGTTCCACAGCTTCTTTCCCTGTAAGTACCCATTCGCCTTCTATCCCTATATCTTTAAGGGTTGCAACTGTACTTTCACAACAAGTTTTGTCATCATCTACAACCAGGACCGGCAGATTGATCAGTTCTTTTTCCTGCTCTTTTCTGCTCTCCTGAAGTTTTAAGTAAATCGTTACCGTGATTTTCGTTCCTTTGTTCAAAGTACTGTCAACCGTAATATTTCCATTCATCAGGTTGATAATATTTCTGGCAATTGCCATGCCAAGGCCCGTACCTTGAACTTTCGTTGTCCTATGATCATCCGCACGGCTGAAAGGTTCAAACATAATCTTTTGGTATTCGGGAGTCATGCCGATTCCGTTGTCCTCGATGGAGAACTCATAACAGCCAAGTTCTGAAAATCCATTTGGCTTTTCTTTAATAGAAAATATAATATTTCCTCCATCTGGTGTGTACTTGACGGCATTACTCATCAGATTAACAAATACTTGCTGGATTCTTAAGCTGTCACCACAGACTGCTTCGTGTTCAATGTGTTCGATATGCACTTCAAAATTGTGTCGGTGCTCGTCTATTCCCGGCTTTGTAAGTGTGACCAAATTGTCAACCAGCTCTGATAAATTGAAATCCTCCTCCGCAAGAGACATTTTCCCGCTTTCGATTCGTGCCATATCAAGAACTTCATTGATCAGTCCCAATAAATGACGGCTCGACTTTGTGATTTTGCCAAGGCACTCTATCACTTTATCTTGATTTTCAATATTCGCCCCTGCAATGGCAGTCAAACCGATAATTGCATTCATCGGTGTCCGAATGTCGTGAGACATATTTGAGAGAAAATCTGTCTTGGCACGGCTTGCATTTTCTGCAGTCTGATATGCCTCCTTCAATGCCTTGTGCGATTCGATTTCCGCCTTTTTCTCTTGGGATACGTCCATCGATGCCAATAGAACCTTCGCCAGTTTTGTCCCTTTCCACTCTAATGGAATGAAAGACGCAATTTTATAGGTATTTTCATCCAACGAACAGTACTCAAATTTATAAATATCTCTTTCGTCTGTCAGGTTTTTCCGAAGATTTTCTGAAGACAGCAGAACATCTATCGTTTCCAATGGTTCCAAAGTCTTATATTTTGCAACCACCTGCTCCGCAAAATCGTGATATCTTCCAGATGGTTTGTATATCATTTCCCCCTGCAGATTATAAAATTTGTATTGATCTTCTTCCAGATTACAGACTACAAAACGGTCCACCAGACGCACCATACTCTTGATCAAAAGTTCCATGGATGCATTGTCAGATGCCATCTTCATTCGCCTCATAGTCTCAGCTTTTGACTCTGTGATATCTCTCAGGAAAATCATTGCGTATTCGGAATCTTCGATCTCGCCACGCATGACGACGTTGCGGACCCATCGTTCTTCCCCATTCAAAATGATGCGACATTCCTGGCACAACTCCGTCTCAAGCCCTTTTAATTTTTCTGTGATGTATGAACGATTGTAGAAGTCTGTTACCGTCTTTTTATCTTCTTCGATAACATAATTATCTACAAAAAACTTAACCAGTTCATCCCATGTATGGCTCTGCTCAAAGGCAGTCATTAAGGAAGCCTCCACTTTAAATGTGTCAAATGTATTTTTTTCAAGATTTACATAGTATTCACAAAGATTTGCGCTTGTGAACGCACGATGAAAGACTGCCAGCTTCTGTGCCTGCATCAGGCTTCTTTTTTCAGCATCCATATTGCTCAAGATTCCGGCAATTCGATTCGCAGAACCGTCCAGACGACGTATTACCTCCGCAGATGCCCGGAACCAATGGTACTGCCCGTCATTTGTTTTCAGACGATATTCTATATTATATTTCGTTTTATTTGTTTTATCTTTCATTGTTTTCTGAAGCAGATTCATCACCCGTTCTTTATCTTCCGGATGTAGCAGATCAGACCATGAATTCAGCTTATTCGGAAAATCCAGAACGTCATGATAACCAAGAATCCGCCGAAACGCGTGACTCCAGCTTACTCTGATGATATCACTGTTTTCATCACAGTCAAAATACCACAGTGCCGAAGCTATGGATTCATTTATCAGAGAAAGATTTTCATATGCCCAGTTCATCTGTACAGACATGATCCAGATAGGATTTCCGTCCGTATCTGTTGTATTTTCCTTGTAAAGACGCACACAGACAGGTGCCCCGTCTGCTGTGAGGATTTGTCCTTCCCCGTCACCATGAATTTGATAAAAGCGCTCATTGTTAAGGAAACTGACATTTTCCCCATAAAAAAGATTCTTCAGCGAACCTTTCGTCTGCTCCATTAGGGACTCGTAACTGTATCCCAGATTATATAGCAGCAAATCGCTTACTGACAAAATAGATAATTCTGAATCAAAATACCCTGTAATGGTGCCAACGCCACCATTGTTTTGAATTGTTTTCTGCATCACCGCAAATGCATTATCTCCCAGCTTCAATCCATCGGAAGAATATATTTCATTTGTATATTTATTCATAAAATTCATCTTCATCCTCGCATGTTTTCTATCCTGCTGCCATTAAATGGCAAAGTACAACTAATATAGTATACCAAGACAACGCTGACATTTCAAGGGCGGTGCCATTTGGGGACGGGGTTTTCTGGCTCTTTTCACCTTCCCAATTTTTATCCAGCGAGGTCAAAAAAAAGCCAGAAACCCCGTCCCTAATGGCTCACCTAAATGGCTCTCAAGTTCTCTAGAATTACCTCTGCACTGATTGGTTTTGCAATATGACCATTCATGCCTGCTTTGATTGCCTTTTTACGGTCTTCTTCAAATGCATTTGCTGTCATTGCAATAATCGGTATATTCGCGCATTTTGGATCATTTAGTGTGCGTATCTCCCGGGTTGCAGTATATCCGTCCATCTTCGGCATCTGAATGTCCATGAAGATCAGATCGTATTTTCTTCCTTCTGCGGATGACATGATATCTACTGCATCTGTACCATCCTCTGCAACATCCACGCTCAGACCAAGTTCCTGCAAGATTGCTGTTGCAATCTCACGATTTAGTTCATTGTCCTCTACAAGAAGAACTTTCTTTCCTTCATATCTTTTCTGAACTTCTGCCTGGTTTTTTTGTTTCTCATCTTTGAGAGCTTCTTTTTGCTCCGGAAGTGTTTCCTGTTTCACTGTTGCTCCTGCTATCTTACATTCGAGCATAACTGTGAATTCTGTTCCTTTTCCTTCTGCGCTCTCGACCTGAATTGTACCTCCCATCATGTCTACGATGTTTTTGGTAATTGCCATTCCAAGTCCCGTTCCTCCAATTCCATTTTCCGTAACGGTATGTTCTCTTGAAAATGAATCAAACACATGCTTTTGGAACTGAGGTGACATTCCAATCCCGTTGTCTTTCACGCTGAAAACCACTGTTGTATATCCATCTCTTTTGCATGGTTTTTCTGAAACACAAATTTGAATCATCCCGCCGACCGGTGTAAATTTCACTGCATTGCTACTAATATTTAAAAGCACCTGCGTCAGACGCAGCTTGTCAGTAATGATATCTTCATGAATCACATTCTGTGTATCAATAGAAAGTTCCTGCTGTTTTGCATGTATATTTCCCTGTATGATTGTTTTTATATCATGCATAATATCCGGCAAATGTACCGTAGCATATTCGATTCGGACAGAACCGCTCTCGATTCTGCTCATATCCAGCACATCATTGATCAGGCTAAGCAGATGCTGGCTGGATGTGTGAATCTTTTTCAGATAATCCAGAACCAGCTCTTTACTGTCAATATGTGTTGTTGCGAGTGCCGTAAATCCGATGATGGCGTTCATCGGCGTGCGGATATCATGAGACATATTATTCAGAAATGCGGTCTTTGCCCTGTTCGCATGTTCCGCCTCCGCAAGTGCATTTCTCAAATTTTTATCCTGTTCTATCTCGCGTTCTTTTTCTTCTGTCGCATCACGATTCGCAACCAGAACAGTACTCAGATTTCCGTCTTTATCATATCCCTGCGGCACGACGATCATAATCAGCCATCTTTCATCCACTGTCTGCGCTGTAAAGCTTAATATTTCACGGCCTTCCAGACGCTTTGCCACCGTACTCGTATCGACAAATTCCCAATATGCCTCCCGAAATGGCTCTGCAATAACCTGACTTATCAGTTCTTCCTGATGTTTTTTGGAAAGTATATTATCTTTCTGATCCGGCTGCATATTCTTTGAAGATTTTACGATTTCGATTTCTCCTGTTTTTAAATTCACAAGAGAAATGGAAGCATATGCATGTCCAAGTGCATTAATCACGCGCATCCTCTTCTGGTCCTTAAGAATACTTCTCTTTTCTGCCCTGCTTCTGCTCACCCGGTAAATTGAGAAAAGCAAAAGTGCAAGCAACACATAAATCACACAAATAATATTTCGGTTGATGTACACCTGATTCCTCGGGAAAAAGATAAATGCATCATAATCTTTTATTTTTTCCTTACGCCCATACCAGGTTCCTTTCTCTGAATGAAGACAGACAATTCCATTTTCATCCGCCTGAAATTCATTTTTATACAGATCTTTTAAGGCTTCTACAGAATGTGAACTAAGCCTCTGTGTATTTGTGCTGACAATCTTGCCGTTATCACAGATTGCAACACATCCATTCATTTCAAACGGAAAATCTGAAAATAACGATGCCATTGTTATATCACCATTAATCTCACTTACTTCCTCTTTCTGTGCATATGCAATCAATATACCGGTTGCATCCTGTCTTGGCACCGCCGCAAAATCATAGAGTTTTCCTTCATTTCTCAGACGGGTTGTATACGTCTTTTCCGGATGTTCTACAATGTCACGCACATAATTGCTTTCAATCAGTTTCTGCCACATAGGCATGGCATCTCCATCTGTTGTGGTCTGTTCTATCACATTCTGATTCTCATCCAGCACAAGAATTCCTGTCAGACGCTGTTCACTGGCGTAGTCATCCAGCATTTGTGCACTAAAATTCCCCTTCTGTGCTATGGAACGGCTTAATTCTGTTGTCTTATCCATAAGACGTACCAGACTCTTTACCTGATCATTCGTATTGTAAATCTCATATCTTTCAATCCGGGTTTTTACAAAATCAAATGTCTCATTCAGTGTGCTGTTCAGCTTTTTATTATCACTCGCTGTCAATATAAGAAAAGTCAGAATTCCGGAAAGAATTAGGCAAAACACCAGCAAACATGCATTTTTGTCAACCTTCTTTTTCTTTCCATCATTTTTATTTTTTTGTGTCTGCGGCATCTGTCTTCTTATCTGTCTGCTCATTTATCTTCTCCTCCCGGTAGAATCTCATCCGCATCCAATCCGTAATTTGCAACTATTTCTTTTGTAATACCATCACTTTGCATCTCTTTAAGCGTTTCTGTAAGCTCTTCTGCAATTTCTTCGTGAGTTCCTTTTTTGAAAGCAACTCCAAGTTCCGATTTATAAGGACTTTCCTCCAGCATGCGATAAGCGCCCTTACTATCTTTCACCAGACTGCTAAGCATTGCCTCATGTCCTGCAATCGCATCCACGTAATTTTTTCTAAGTGCAGCATAAATCTCCGTTGTCGAAGAAAAACAATTCACCTGACCCATCTGCGGAAGCTCCGACGCAATATTATGAAGGAAAAGATCCTCTGCCTTTGTAGTTGCCTGAACTGCAACCCGCTTCCCCTTCAAATCCTGAAGCGTTTCTATTTCGCTCTCACGCTTTACAACCACCATCTGACGACTGTACAAATATGGTCCCGCCCATTGATATTTGTCTTCTCTTCCCGTCATGGAATAGCAACTCCACAGACAGTCAATTGTTCCGTCTTCCAAGAGTTCATCTTTGTCTTCCCAGACGACCTTCTCAAATTTGGGCTGATACCCTATCCTATGAAATGCTTCCGTGGCAAGTTCCACGTCAATCCCTTTATACTCACCATCACTTGTCTGATAGCTGTATGGTTCAAAATAATCTATTCCGATAACAATCTCCGGCAGTTCACTGTCCGCCGCTTCCTTCTTCACTTTACATCCTCCCAGCATAATACTGCCGACCAGAAGAAATGCTGTAATGCAAATTCTTTTTTTACGGGTATGGGAGGTATTCTTTCGATTTTTTCTCATATCCAATTCCTTTTCATTTAAGTAGCAGGTTACCATTGGGGACGGGGTTTCTGGCTTTTTTCACCTTCCAAATTTTTATCCAGCAAGGTCAAAAAAGAGCCAGAAAACTCCGTCCCCAAATGGCTCACCAAATGGCTCATCCCGAGGTCAAAAGAGCCAGAAACCCCGTCCCCAAATGGCTCCCAAATGGCCCTAAATGGCCTTCAAAGTATCCTCTATTTTTTTACTGTCAATCGGTTTTGCGATATGTGCATTCATTCCGGCATCTATGCACTCCCTGACATCATCTTGAAATGCATTGGCTGTCATAGCAATGATTGGTATCTCTTTTGTATCTTTACGATTCAATGTCCTTATCTGTCTGGTTGCTTCTAATCCATCCATTACCGGCATCATAATGTCCATAAAAATAAAATCAAATCTGCCTGGAACGGATTGAGAAATAATATCCACAGCCTCTTTTCCATTTTCTGCCGTAGTCACAATCATCTTTTCATCTTCCAGCAGCATTTGTGCGATTTCCCGATTAAGCTCATTATCCTCAACTAATAATACTCTCTTACCCGACAAATCAGGCTTTTCCTCTTTTTTTTGCTGTTCTTTCTCAGCATTATGATCAATCTCAAGTGGTATCGTGACGGTAAATGTTGTACCTACATTCTCTTTGCTTTCCAGTTTGATTGTTCCGTTCATCCTGTCCACAATATCTTTTACAATAGAAAGTCCAAGTCCGGCACCACTATATCCATTCGTTGTTTCTTTTCCTTCCCGGGCATAGGATTCAAATGCATGTTTCTGAAATTCTTCGCTCATACCAACTCCTGTATCGGAACATACAAATTCAAAAATTGCTGTCTTGTCATCACTTGAAATCTCATTGAAATACAAGATTACTTTGCCACCTCTTCGGTTATATTTAACTGCATTTCCGGCAAGATTCATAAGAAGGCGGTTTAGGTATTCCTCGCTGCCAATGAAATATCTGTGATGAAATGTACTCATGGAAGCTCCGCCTTCAAAGCTGATACCATACTCCTTTGCATTTGTCTCAACAATCGAAATCTGTTTTACGAGCATTGCAACCAGATCAAATGGCTTGTGTTCCAACTGCAATGTTCCAGATTCTACTTTTCCGATATCCAGGACATTATTTAGAAGAGACTGCAGATAGTCCAACGATTCCATTACCTTTTCTTTACATTCATACAATTTTTCTTTATTGCCATAATAACGCTCTGATATATTGATCATCCCAATAATTCCATTTAAAGGTGTCCGGATATCGTGGCTCATATGTCTCAAAAAATCTGTCTTTGCACTGTTCGCCCTTTCTGCCTGTTGCTGTGCCTCTTTTGCCTTTTTCTCTGCAATTCTGGCTTTTCGAAGGAATCCAAGTATCAGTATCAACACAGTCAAAAAAACAGATACAACAAGCACTATAAAACCCCAGAAATTGTCCCTTATAAATTCCTTTACCGTAACTTTCTTCAGATTACTGTCATACATATACACAGCATTGGAGAATTTTGAAGCAGACATTGTTTTTATAGTCTTATTCAGGACAGACAGTAGAATACTGTTTCCACGTCTGACTGCAAAAGACACCATGCCATACTTTTCCAGAAAAACACTGTGCAGTTTATTATCATCGGAATATTGTTCCAACTTGCTTAAGTCCGTAATCATGCAGTCTGCTTTTCCATTATGAACAGCCTTTTTTGCATCCTTCCATGTAGCATATTCCTTCACATGCCACTGTGGATAATTGTAGGAAACATATGACTCCAAATCACTGTTTTCTCTTGGTATCGCAACCGTATTTTCAGCATTTTCATCAAAACTTTTTTTAACCGTTACAGCCGCCATATTATACTTCCAGACAGTATCTGTTAAATCATAGCCCAGTTCTTCGGCAGCATTCGGATTTTGCATCACATGAAAAATCATATCAATTTCTCCATCATGCAACGCTTTTTGTATATTCTCTTGCGAATCATACCCCTTCAGATTAAATTTCAAAGTCTGTCCTTCCAGGCAGTTTTGTGCAAGTTGGATATAATCCATGATCAGGCCGCCCACTTTTCCGGTTTCTGTATCAAGAGTACTGACCCCGCCATCGTTTATCATATAACCGATAGTGATTACTCCATGCTCTGACAGCCATTTTTGTTCTTCTCCTGTCAGAAAATAAACACTGTCCGCTGATAGAAACTGCTTATGCAGTTCGTCTGCATAATAAGGATCATCATCCGTGATTCTTCTCATAGCATTATCCAGTTCTGTCTTTAAATCAGAATGACTCTGGCCAATCGCAAAATATATTTTTGAACTTCCGATATTTGTTAAGGCTGCCATTCCGTACTCACCCAGACGAGAATCCTCTAACGATACAAAACCGTCAATTTCTCCGTCTGCAATTTTCTTCAGAGCATCTTCATTATTTGAAATATTGACATGCTGTGTATGCAGATCATATTTCGTTTCCCACTCGGTCAATACCATTTCCGGCAGGTAATCCATAAGCACCCCGATCTTTTTTCCATTGAAAGATGCAATGCCAGAGGATGAGATATCTGTATTACCGGATTTTGCATAGACACAATATCTTTCGTCCCCCATTGGAATACCGGAAAAGAGCATATTTTCTGCCCGTTCCTCCGTATAAGAAATTCCTTCTATAATATCCATCTCATCATTTTTTAATTTGTCAAAACAGTTTTCCCATGTACAATCTACATATTCGTATTTCCAACCTGTATAACCTGCAATTTTCTGCAGATATTCATAGCCATATCCGCTTCTTTTTCCATTTTCATTTATCTTATCATATGTATCATCCGGTACACCAATCCTAACAACTTTCTCTTTCTGATTTTCTGCTGCAAAAGCATAAATCGGACAGATTGAAAAAAGGATGCAAATGCACAATATAAAAATGATACCCTTTTGCAATACTGATTTATTCATTTTCATTTTTATCCCTTTACGTATTACCATCGGACAGCCTGCCCTGCACGATAGCTTCCATTGTCATCTGTTTTTTTCACCCGTTTAAGTTCCTGCACATCTCCGGATGCATAACGCATGATCTTATCACAAACATACTCATCAAATATCTGCACATCTGACTCCGGAAAAATATTTTCATCACTTAGCAGCTTCGTATCCTGATGAAGCTTTATACATTTTCCTGTATCCTCAAAATCAATATACAGGATTTCTATATAATGATTTTTGAGCGCTTTTTCATATATTTCAGCCTGAACCGCTTTCTTCAACAACTGAAATCCCCCTTGTTTTCTCATGTACTATTAATAATTCAAGTTATTTCAAAATAAAAACGCTATTACATGTTCTCATTGTACCTGTAATAGCAGAAAAATATTAATTATCAACTTTGCACGCAATCATTTTCATTATAGAAAGTATATTCACAAAATAAAATTTAAAGATACTTTCATTTCTGCAAAAGTCATTTTCGCTTATATCGTTTTTTATAATATCACAGACAGTTACATTTGTCACATAAAAGTTTGAAGCCACAAACAAAAAGCCAGAACCCCCGTCCCTAACCGGCTTCCTGTCTAGCTTCTCTGTCCGGCTCATGTTCCTAAATGGCTCATAAAATCTTTTTCATAATTTTATTAATATTATTTTCAAATACAATATGATAAAAAATGGAAACTCCAAAAGTAATTATAATACAAACAATCCACCCCATAATCATTCCCAGCTTTGATGGCCTCACTAATATTAACAATGCACCAATGGAGCAAATAAGTGGCCAATGAAATGAATAAATCCCAAAACTAATCTTATTAAACTTGCATAGAACCTTGCACGATAATATCTTTTGAATACCTTTATTGCCACTTAGCAAAAGAACCAATAAAGTAAAATAGAAAACTCCCCATGAAGTATCTCTAAATTCAAGATACTTCATAATTTCAACTGTTATATTTGCAATATCTAAGCATTTTTTAACTAAATAATAAATAACATTATGCAAACCAAATGGAAATACGATACACAAAAGACAAAGAATATGATTAATAGTTTCCGGAATCTTTTCGATATAATTTTTTAAATTCTTCAATAATACGCCACACAAGGCACCGCTTAAACACGCAGAAATAATAGGACTTATCAAAAATCCACCTGCTAGTATAACAAATAGATAAATGAAAATATTTAAAACTCTTTTTTCTCCCAACTTTTCAATTACGAAATTGATAAAATAAATTAATACTGAAGATAGAAACATATTTTTAATTACCCAATAAGGAGCATTAAATTCAGAGCCTCCAACCAAAACGGTTTTAATTGGATCTTTAATCAAATCAACAATTGTAATATTTCTACTGTAAAATGATTGGTACCATGGACAACTAAATAATGCCGTTGTATCTCCATTATGAAAGCCAATACTTTTTGACAAAATATAAATCAAAAAACATGCTGATAAAATTGGTAAATAAAATCTTAGAAATCGTTTTGCTACTCTTTTTATCAAATCCTTGATATTACAAACTCTTGAATAACTTAATAGAAAACCGCTAATCACAAAAAAGAGTTGCAGCCAAAATCCTTCATCAATAATTGTAGCGAAAATACTTTTATTTAACCATATGATAGCAGGAAAGTAAGTGATGTCCTGCGAATATTTGACAATCCCAATATAATGACTAATCATAATCATTATACAGGCTATTCCTTTTAACCCATCAACGAACGAAAAATAAGTTTGTGTCTTTAAAGATTTTGTGTCGTACATACCATCTTATCCCCCAACTCTTTATTGAATGTAAGCCATAAAAACCTATGTAATATTATACATAAAGTTCTTTAAAAATCAATCATGTACCAGAAACCCCGTCCCTAAAGGCTCCTCATCTAAACTGCTCCAAATATTCTGTTACTGATTTGCTCATCTCCTTTGAAAAGTCTGAATTATACTTTCGATTACAAAATGCACTGCACCACTCTTCATAGGTACTGTTTTTACACTTATATGCAAACATCTCCCGTAATTCATCCCCATCCATAGTACGATATGTATTCTCATGCACAATATGTTTCTGTTCACATCGTTCTGGCTTTTTACGTTCCATCTGTTGCTTTGTCGGCCAGCCAAATACGATCATAACTGCCGGAAATACATATTCTGGCAATTGTAAAAGTTTCCTCTGCTCTTCGCAATTCTCCATAATATCTCCAATATAGCAGGAACCAATGCCAAAACTCTCTGCTGCCACTACTGCATTCTGTGCCGCTATGGCTGTATCTGTTACCGCAAGCATCAAATCTCCTACGTCCGGTTTTCTCGGTTTACACCCTGCTTCCAGATACGCATCATACCACTTCTTACAATCCGCACAGAACACCAAAACCATCGGTGCCTTTGCAATAAATGGCTGATGATCGCAGCTTTCTGCAAGTGCTTCTTTTAAATTTTGATCTGTAATATCCAGAATCGTATATAACTGCTGACATCCTGCTGTTGGAGCCTGCATAGCCGCCTCCAAAATCACATTCTTCATCTCGTTTGGGATTGCTTTGTCTTCAAATACTCTCACCGATTTTCTGTTGTATAAACTTTCTATAATTTCATTCATTTTTAATTATACCGCCTTCCTTTTTTATTACTTTCTGTCTTGTAAATTTCATATTTTTCATTATAAATGTTGATACTTGCAAGTGCAAGATGGGTTTCTTAGTGATGATTGGGGGGATGCGTTGCTGGTCTTAGGTACTGTGAACAGTAACACGTGCTCTTGTTTTATTTATTATTTTTCACATTGAATTTTTTGTTTATTGCACATATAATAATATCAACAGGACTCCTCGCACCTCTCAACGATGTGCCCCAGAGGAGACATTTTTTCAATACATCTAATGAATTACTATTTCTGGTATCTGAAAAGGGACCTCCCGAAGCACCGGGAAATGCAGACACAGCCAATTAAACTGGCAGAGAACAATCCAGCACTGAAATCCTGTAGGACAGGAAAAGTGGCTATTTAGATGTTCCAGTAGTTTTGATCTTACAGTAAGTAAATGTTTTTACGTTTGCACCCTTATCTCAGACATAACTCTTATAGAATTTAATCCCATCCTACGCAGTACCACCAATAGTTGAAACTGGAACTAAACTAATATTGCCTGTATTTAAAGCTTTCGGAACGTATAGCTGAATATTAGCTTTCATTGTCAGGGTTCGGATTGGATTCGACAAAAAATCAGTCTGTAAAATCTTATATCTTTACACATAAGATTCTACAGACTGACTAAAGATCGAAAGTTATCAGTCGGCTCGCTAAACCACATAAAATTTTTATTACAAATTCACTGGCTGCAATACAAACAGTTTCACTGTTTTTCCATCAAATTGTTTATTAAAATAATCATTAAAATTCTTAGTTTCTTTTATAATCTTCTTTTTGTCATATACATAAAAGAAAATATTTTTTTCTGGATAATGAACAATATCTGCTTCTATTTCTTCTATTAATTTTTTATAAGTCATTGAATTACGGGTACATTTTGCTTCTAAAACTACATCTAAATCTGAAATAAATATATCTTCTCGAACTGTTCCAACACCAGAGTCCTTTGATACTTCTTTTCTTATTCCTGGATAAAGAGGTTTCAATGCCGCATATAATAAATGCTGCAAATCATATTCGTTTTGTATCGTTATTTTCTTCAAATTTTCATGTTTTATTGTTGCTCTTTTATCAGGTAAATATTCTGTTAACGCTTCTAAAAAAAGATAAAAATTCCCCAAATATATTTCCAGATTCTTTAAATCTGAATTTTGATATTCTTCCTGTGTCAATGTGGATAAATAATCTGTTAATTCGATCTTTGCCATCAACATGTTTTCTTTATTTACTTCATCTGAAAATCGATTCTTTAAATAAGTTGCTTTTTTTCTGACTTGAATAATAATATCATTTGGATACTCTTTGCTCCTTAGTATTTCGCATAATTCTGTAACAAATTGATCATACTCATTAATTTCAAAAATATTTTGTAATTTTTCAATATATGCCTTCAACCAGTTATCCATTTTTCCTTCCCCATCTCAAATAAAATAAAAAAAGCGGATCCAATACATATACGTTTCCATCTTTCCATTCAATTGCCCTGTAAATTTCTTCTTTTGCTTCCAGTACATTTTGTAATTTTCTTAAATGCTCTTTAACAATTGCCTTATCAAGATTCTTTTCATTTTCTGACAGCTTAATCAGTTGAATAATTCTACCATAAAATGTTTCAAATGAAATCTCTGTTAATGGCGGATTTTTAGCAAGTGATTCAACAATCAAGCCGTACATATCTAACAACTTTCCATCTGTTGTTTCATACATTTTTCTTTGCTGTCCTCGCTGATTGGGACCTTTTTCCATCGTATTAACTACATCAGCATAGCTGAAATTCACAGTTGTAAACTTATATGCTTTTTCCAGAATTTCATCTGTTACTTCTTGTTTATTTTCATCTTCTAATAAAGTACAAATGCTTAAACATATATACTGCATCAGTTGTGGTGATGTCAGACATTCAACAGCAAGTTTTTTAGCAATAGCATCAGAAATTTTAATGTTGAGTTTTTCAAATCCCATTAGAGCGATTTTTTCCAAATCTTCTTCTTTCCACGTATCAATCGTAATCAAGCTCAATCGCCCTGATAAATCCGCATTCTGACGAATTGCATCATCTGATCTGTGAGGAAGTGAAACAACTATAACTTTTAATTCTCTGCGTATTGCATCTTTTAATTGTTGCGCTATTTTCATCTGCATCTCTGGCGCGGCATAGTGAAAATCATCTATAACCAAGACTTTATCATGTTGGATATAATATTCAATAATTTTATCTTTTGAAAGAACATATTTTTCATTTTTTCCATCTCTGTCTGTTATTTCTTCGGTCGTTGAAAATCTCTCGGTCGTTATTTCTCCCATATAAGGCAACTCAACCTTAGCCGCTACTGTTGCCCAAAAATCTGTATTTTCATTAAAATCTGCTCCGGAAATTTCAACTATGTTATCTAATCCAATAACTTTCTCACATAATATCGTCTTTCCCATCTTTGACGGACCAATAATAGAAGTCAGGCATCCCGCGGTTCGCAATGCTTGTTTTAATCGCAATTCATAGGATATGTCTGTATCCTCATAATGACGTGATACATATGTATATGTCGGGTATGCGCCGGGTTTAAATACTTTTTCTGCTCTCATTGTCATTACTTTCACCTCCACATGGATTTATTTGTATTATAACATATTTATATACTTTTTAAATCCTTTTTATACCTTTTAATACCTTTTCATGTAAAAGTTGCTAATATATCAGATACGAACGGTAACCAATTGTTCATTCGTTGTTCCCTGCTGAATAGTTGCTAATTTTTCTATTCCAGCCACTGCCTGGCCTTTGTCGTTAACATTTCCTGAATATCTATTCATGTCCGCATATGTTGCTTTAGATACTTTTGATGCATCGCCAGCAGCGGTAACCCAATAATCCTCACCTTCTACTGTTGCATTTTTATCAGTATAATATCCTTTGTTAGTAGCAGTACCTTTTACCTTGAACATTGTCCATGCACCATCATTAAACTTGATAGCAAAACGGGCTGCTGTACCCATATCAGTACTAGCTACCAAAGTTGTAGCGGCTTCAGAACTATCAAAATATACATCCATAGTACCATTAGTTACACCAAGCTTGAATGTATAGTCTGCATACACTGTTCTTCCCTCTTCATGAGTCAGTGCTGTCTGATACTCATCATCTACAGCATGATTGCTACCCTCAGCACCGGATACCCAATGCTTTGTTTCATAGAAACTAGTTGCATTGTTTGTGGATGTTGGATACAACTTATTTTGCACATCGCTTTTTCCCAGCGTACACATATTTGCCAGAAACCACCTCCTACTGTTCCAAGGAGTCCTGGTCTCTGATTTTTTGACTTTCCTGACAAAAAAATAAAACCTGCTGTCATCTGCAGATCTCTCCACAGACAGCAACAGGTTTCCCCTGATGCATTTATTTACTTTATCATCCGTTCAATACCATCGGTCATACTGATTTCCACGCACCTTCTTTGTCTCTGGTGCCTTCTCAATACTCTTTTCAGCTTCTTCCCTCGTTGCAAACAGCCTGTGAGCCTTCACCTGTATTTCACCACCCGTATCTGTAAAACGGACCATGAACATCCCGCCAGAACACCTGCGGATTTCTACTTCTCTCACATACCTGTTTGATTCCACAATATATGCAGTATCCCCGACTTTTATAGAATCACACTCCTGCAATCAAAACATCCTTCATCCGCACCAGAACTGGAAGCACTTGCCCCTCAGCAAATCTCCGTTCAAAAGAACCATTGGAAAAATGATTCTCTCTCAGCAGCATTGTCAATAATGCTGTACAAAGTTCATAATCCGCCTTCGGAATACGTTCCAATTCTTCGTCACAGTCGATTGGCTCTGTAATCATATAATCCCCATAATTATTTTTCAGATTCCCCATTGTCTTTAACAGATCTGCATACAGATTCTCTTTTGGATTCTTTAATTCCAATATTTCCTGGATTTTTTGTATTTTCTCTG
>OIZF01001115.1_pt1 | contig 16537 bp, 22 predicted proteins | sample 1588471 | NCBI WGS metagenome assembly OIZF01 (sample SAMN03283279) | human gut metagenome | biome: human-associated habitat; material: feces | host: Homo sapiens | place: Peru | collected 2012
ACATCACTTATCTTTTGCACCTACCAAGCACAAAAAATATAACAGCAAATAAGTACGTTATTTACGTATACAATTTATGTAAACAACGTACTTATTATAACTAATTAAATATACTTATTAGCTGTTAATAGATTTATGATAATGTTAGCTAATCTTTTAGCACCATCATCATTTGGGTGGATGTAAATATCACCATCATTTCTTAGGAATAATGCCTTATTAATATCGCACACACCCATGTTTTCATATGCGCTAATAGACGGTATTCCATATGTACCTGCAATTTCACATAATTTTTTGGAATAGTCTAATGTTGTTAGTCCTATATTGTTTTTAGTTTTTTCACTAAAACTTCCCATATATCCAAAGCTTGTCCCAACACAGTAAATGGACGCTGATGGGTATTTATTAATGATATTTTTAAACATAGCATGACACCCACCAGTGAAATTAGTTACATCATTTTCGTCTCCATCTATACTAACATTTTGTGCCCAATCGTTCATTCCACCCATTATAATTATAAAAGATAAATCAGGGAGCGTGTTGATTCTTTCTATATTACACATGCTTGTTGCATTATTACCGCTTATTTTACTACCGTCAATACCGTAGTTTTCAGTGGTACAATGTAATTCTCTCCTTAAGTGTGGTTGCCAGTTGTTAGCGTGTGTAATGCTATCACCATATGTGATTATAGTTTTACCTACAAATTTATTTGAAGTGTAATTACTTAGTGTAGTCCAATTATTTTCGTCTACTTTAATGTAATTAGTTTTAGTGCTAATGTGATAAAACATATAAAAATTGTTTGTACTTGAAAAAGCATTTTTATAGACCAACAAAAGACCAAAACCACTTGTAACAGGTAAATTACTACCAGTAATATTAATTACTGGATACCATCCATTTTTTAATGACGACAATTCACCAACACCATTATACGTCAACCCTGAATTGAACATTGTTCCCACATCAATGTAATTACTTAGTGTAGTCCATTTATTCTCATTTACTTTAATGTAATTAGTTTTAGTTGAAGCATCTAAATAAACAAAATAGTTGTCGTACACTCCGCTTGTGTTTGGATAAACAATAAGTAACCCAAAAATGCTTTCATTTGGTAAATTTGTTTTAGGTGTAGTGCTAGTAATAGGATACCACCCTGGTTTTAGTTCTGATAAAGGCGTTGTACCGTTGTAACGGTTGAACGACAATAAAGCTGTGTTAAATTTGTCACCTACGATTTTAGCGTCAGCACCAGCACCACTAATTGTTAGCGTTTTATCAATAATAGGGGATGTCGGTGTTATATTTTTAGACAACCAATCAGCTATCAAATTTGGGAGTAACGGTGAGATTAATTCGGTTAATTTGCCAGTTGAAGCCATCACATCAAGTTTATTGTTAATTTCTTTCTGCACGTCAAGTGTACTGAAATATGTGTTAACATAACTCTGTAATTCATCATAAGCTGTATGAAGTTTAGTAACATCAACATGTAACGTTTCAACATCTTCCATTGTTTTATTCAGATAATCAACCACTTTACAAAGCAGTTCATAATAACTTAAACTATCATCATACACCAACGGTAATACTTTCTGACACCAGTATCTGAACGGTTGTAACGACTTATAATTACCCATCTCTGGTGTAAAATCAGCAGGTGGTAAAGGTGTTATACTTCTATCACTCATAATAAAAATCTCCTTTCAAACTACCAAAGTCCAAAGAATAAGTCGCTGAACTCTTCAATAACCATCATATCAATGTTTAAAAATGTTTCCCTAAACTTATTCAAAAGACTGCTAAAACTTTCTGTACTTTGTTTTCCTAATATTGTCTCTGTATAATCTTCTGTTGTATTAATGTTATTTGTAGTATTATCGTTATTACTTAAATTCGATGTATTTTCGTTTGCGTCTTCTGTTATAGTTGCATTCGTTAAATATGTACTGCTATCTAAACCAGTAATTGCTCCTTGTGGCGTATCACTATAAAGTTCTTTACCATTACTTGTTGAATTACTATTGGCTGTACTTGTACTTGTCCTGTTTCCACTAGCTTCTTCGTTTTCTGTTCTTTTATGCTCTCTAGTTAAGTTAACATCATGCATAGGGTTAAACTCAATTTTAGCACTTTCATAAAGCTGATTGTAATAAGGCATAATCTCTTCAAGTCTTGTATTCATCCAAAGTGTCCAGATACCCACCGTTTCAGAGCAAATCTCCCTCAAATAATAATGCTTCAAAATTTTCTGACAAAGCACACTTCTGTATTTTTCATCAAAGAACGTCACCTTACTCGTAAAAATCTTACTCCATGAATTAGCAATAATCTTGTCAACATCACTACTTCCACCAGATACTTCAAGGCCACTTTTGCTTTCGCATATAAACCTAACTTCTGTAGTGTATTTACTCATTCTTATCACCGCCTTTACTAGCAATACATAAGGCGTAACAAATGACACCAACGCTACCAAACAAAGTACCAAGAATAAAAGAAATAAACTCACTCATTCCCTGCACCTCCTATCGTGTCTGCACCTACGTCCTCAGGAATAGTAACATTATCAACCTGCTGAAAATCTTCACGATAATTGACTTCAATATTAGTACCAAACATATCGTTAATTTTCTTAACAGCTTCTCGTCTACTCTCCAATCTACTGTACCTGCTTGCTATAGTACCACCTTGATTTCTCGTTACTTCATCACTAATTAACCTCTCCTTTTTCTGAATGTTGATATTACTGATACCAAGATATGTCAACGCTTCATTCCATATCTGCGTTTTTAACTGATACAGCTTATCGCAAACGTATGGCGCACCAGTCTGCAAAACTTTTAGTGCATTCAAGTCCAAGTTTTTATCACCAAAAATGAATGGTGCGTTACCCATATATTCTTTATATAAGTTAATTAACGTTAACCTTTGTTTCTCTGTCCCTTGTAATAGAACTGGAGTTTTCTGCGCATTCGCGTTAACATCAATAATCCTATCAATGTTGTACAACCTCATAGCAAACATCTTAACATCAAGAATACTGTTCGTATGCAGGTAATTGTTCCAGATAATCACACTATCACTCTCTTTTAATAACTTCTGATAGTTGTTATATCCAGAGTAAGCTCTACGTAAAACTGGGTCACCATACACACCAAGTCTACCATTAGCAATACAATCCAAGCACAAGTTCCCAAGAACATCATCATCAAAGTACACCATGCAACCAGTTTCAAATAGATGTAGTTCAAGATACCTTTTGTCAACACTAGGTGGTAAGTTTTTCCACTCAAACATGCTTATAGCTAATTCTGTCAATCTATTCAAATACTGTGTATATGTTAAGTTATTCAGTATAGCACTGTCATTAAACATATCTGTACTTCCACGCTTTCTACTCATTTCTTATTCTCACCACCTTTACACCGTATTATCCAAGTTATACTGACCAACCTCTGTTCCATTTTTCCAGAACGTAACACCGTTATCATAGATACTGCAAATTTTCCGCATATCATCAGCAGGAACGCTACCAGTAACAGTAGCACCAACAGTCTTAACATAGTTCCAATGCGGTCTACTGTTTCTGTTAGGTTTCTTACACCTATTTACAGCGTACCCAAACATGTAAAAATAATCATCAATCATTTTTGCATACTCAGCAGTAATACTACATCTACCGCCATAGAAATTCTTAGTACCACTAGCCACTTCAACTGAACCACTAAACACATTACCTCTAGTGATATCTGCTTTAATACTAGCTTGGTATCCTTGCATAAGTAAATTACCTGCTTGGTTCACACCCTTACTACCAGTACCTTTTGGAACCAATTCACTTGCACCAAGACCAATGCTCAACCCACTTGTAATAGCTGTTGTTGTGATAGGTAAGCTATTCTGCGCAAGCCACGCTCTAAAAGCGTCTGTACTCCAACTGCACAATGGATAATCTGTAAGTGTCAATGTCTCTGTAGTAAGTGCAACGTCTTTGCAACCCTTATAATACATAGGTCTAAGTGCAACCTGCACTGGGTAAGAAATAGGTATCAATACTTTAAACTGTGGTAATAAACCATCAAATAGTTCATATCTGTAAATACCACTTTGTCTGCCTGCATTAACGCTATAGAAATTATATGGGTAAGTATAAAGTTTTTTGCACTTAGGTTTGTACCCATTAATTGTCATATTCTCTGTTAGCTTAGTAACATTTACCACAGTACTATAACAAGAACTGGACTTAGTTACGTTAACACCTTCACCACTAGGTATTGTTTGTCCTACAGCAATAACAGGGCACATGTACATAGCAACAACCGCTTCCGGTTTTTGGTTATAAGTATCAAGAAACCCACTAATAGTGCTTGCGTCACTAGCGTTAAATGCGTGTAAACTACACCCACCGTATATACCATCATACAAATTACCGTCTGGTGCTTTACTATTATCGTTAACCATAATAATTACAGCCATAGGGTTAATACTATTTAATAAACTACCAAAATCATTAAATACATACTCCCCAGTATTAACACTTTCTGGTTCATAATGTTCTCCAATCTGGTCACTAACTGGGTGTTCTCTCTCAACAAAACAATAGTCTGGCTCACAATCAAAGAACCATGTCTGCATAGCATCAAGTTCAAAGTAAATCTCTGCACACTCATTGTTCACAAACTCAACAGCTGTGATAAACGCATAAAACCATTTATCTCCATAAGCTGTGTTCTGAAACATCATATAATTACAGTCATACAAGCTATCAGCTTTTATACCAACTCTTGCAACACCTTTTTTCACTCTCTGATAGGTGTAGTTTGTAAGGTTATACTTCTGCAACCCAATAAAGTAATTGTACTGTGCTGTTTTGCTTGCAAAGTAAATTGTGTGGTCATAGGTTGTGTCAAGAGGGACATCTTTAAGTAATCTTATATTTGTTGTAGGTTGTATATACATGCAATCACTCCTTTACATGATTCCTAAGTACGATTTAATGTCAGCAAGTTCACTACTTGTAAGTGCGTCAATATCTAACCCACCAAAGTACGCTGTCTTTCCTGTTAACAGATTGATTATTGCTGCTTTCAATTCTGTTGCAGTTACATCAAGAGCGTCACAAACCTTTGCTCTACCTGTGTTATTCGCTATTGCATCTGCGATATCATCAGCTGTAATATTAGAATTACCATTACTTGCTTCTCTAATGTGTTCACCTACTGTTGGATAAACAGTTCCGTCTTTTCCAACATTGTCAGCGAGGTACATTGTTTTCATAAATACATCCATCTCCTTTCCAGTGAGGATACACCTTAGTGATGCACCCTCACCGTTAGAATCTTAGGCTTTGTTAAGTGTAACAGTTGCGTCAACAGCTGTAGAACCATTAATGGTGCTAGTAGCTGTGTAAGTTGTTCCGTTAATCTCCGCAACAAGAGTGATAGCTGTAGCAACCTGTGTTGCAGGGATAATAACTCCACCGTATTTCTGAACAGCAATACCTGCTGTTGTAAGTGTTTCAGTCTGTACAAAGTTTACACTCTGTGGATTAAGTCCTGCATTTTCAAAGTCAGCACTGATAGTAAATACAGTAGCCACATCACTCTCGTCTTTAGCGTCTACATGAACGGTAATAGAAGCAGGTAGAGCAACGTCCGCGCCAGATGTTACAAACGCAACAGCATTTGCAAATGGTGAACAGGATATAGTTTTCCATGTGTGGTAGAAGTAGTTCCAGTATAAACCAGAAGCAACATATTTCTCAGTAAATTTGTTGTTATTGTCGTAAACCTGAAACCAGTTATCATCCATAATAACAGCCTTTACGTTTGCCAACAGTGCTAACTCTTCTGTTGTAACTTCTTCAATACCGTCAGAGTTCGCTCTGATAATATCAAAACGCTCGTTGTCAAAATCTGTCCAGTTGTCAATGATAAACAGTCTACCCATGAAGTCAGCTTTATCCATATTAAATGCACTTGCAAGTACATTTACGTCAAACTGTGCATTGAACATAGCGTCCATGAAAATTACCTGTCTATCTTTTGGTGTGTTAGTCTTAACGTTAGCTTCGTTATATGTGCTAGACATAAACGGTAACAGATTAGATGTTCCTCTAAACTGTACAGCTGCTTCGCTAAGGTTTACGTCTGCACCGATAGATGATGGATACATTTTTCCGTGGCTGATTGCTTTGATAAGTAGGTATTTAAAAAGTAGAAATTCATCATACTCAGCCGCTGTGTAAACACTGTCAACAATCTTAGCGATAAGGTTCTGCACGCCATCAAGGCTAAGAAATGCCTGCTTCAAATCCTCATCTTGAATAGTAACTGGGTACATCACACGCCAGTTCATAACGTGGAAAGCTGAACGAATATCTGGGATAGTTCTCTGGAACTCACGTTTCGGCGCTTTTTCCGCGTTGAAGTCAACTGCTTTTGCAATAGATACGAAAATATCTTCAACAGTTTCACCGTATTCAATGTAACCTTTCTTGAGGATAGAGTAAGGATTGTTAAAGGTTGCACTCTGTACACGTACAATTGCAATTCTGTTTACCAGAGAATTGATAAACTGGTTTGCAAAAGCGGGTGTACCATAAATCACTTCTCCTACTTTAGGAATGTCAGCGACTGTTTTAACAATAGGCACATTCTGCTGATAATCATAAGAAGCGTTCATTCTGATTACGTTTAGAATGTCCATAGTTGACGCATTAAGTGTACTGTTTGCAATTCTTCTTGCCATAATTTATCTTCCTTTCTTTAATGTATTTATTGCTAAACTGTAGTAAACAGTTCTGCAAACGTCTTAGGTTTTTGTGCTTCATCTGGTTTAGGGTCTTCATTGGCTGGTTCTGGGTCTGAACTGTAAAACCTTTCAGTATACTTTTTCCGCCATTCAGCGTCATTTTCTTCGTACTTAGTTTTCCAGTCTGTGCCGTCACCTTTCGCCTTTGTTTCCAAGTCAGAGAACGTGTCTGTAACATCTTCCAAAAATGCGATTGTTTTATCGTCAGTCTGTTCACCTATTCTGACTCTTAATTCTTCGAGAATTTCTTCCCTAGTTTTTACTGCCATAACACTCTCCCCTTTCTACGAGATTTTTGTCCATTTTGTAGTATCAAATAATACACTTAATCTTAATGAAAGAGGGTGATTAGGTGAAAGCATAATTGTTCCATCATCTGTTACCATAATAGTAAAACCCTCTTCATGTTTATAAGTACCTGCTTTAAACAACATATCTGTCTTCATCTCCTTTCAGTCAGTAATGATATCTTATACACATCCATATAGGCATTTTCTTTTTACGGGCAGAGGGTGTTCCGCCACCTCCCCCACCAGCTGAATAAAATCTATACATAAGTACAGCATTGTGTAACGCTTGTTGTCTTGACAAATAGTACATTGGTTCTGTTTCCCATTCTACTATTGAAGTGTCATTAGCGTGAAGTAAAATATATTCAAGAGCTTCATGAGCAAATTCAATTCTTTCATTAAGAGCAGGAACACCAGGTCTCTCCCAACAAGTACAGAACGCTTCTGTTAATGAAGCAACATTAGTTGAATCGGATGTTAGAAATTCCATTAATGAAGATATACCATCAAATGTACCAATCCAATCATCCTCTACAACTAAATATTGCATTTGCCCGTTTGGACTTGTATTTTCATATCCATTTTCATTCAACCATGTTAACAGTGCATCTCGTCTTGAACCATCCCATTGAAACAAACCAAAAGCACCACCACCGAGCTGAGAAAGTGTGGGGTTTATATGACTTTCTCGCCAAGCGTTACCCACTAAAGCTGCGATTACATAAGCACTTGCACCGTATCCACTTGCTCCACCATCACCGTATCTAAACAGCCTAGGAAAGGAACGTTCATAGTTTGGATTTCCACCACTTGAACCTATACTAACTTGATTAGCAAGTGGTGCGTTATCTGTATGCGCTCCCATGAAAACACCTTTACCACTTCCACCACGATAGCACATTTCAGTGTGCCCATTGGATAGACCTATATCTCCTGCTAGGTATTCACCACCTGCGTCAACTTCTCTGAACCCTAAACGTAAAAGTTCAGATGGCTCTGAATAAGTGGTAAAGGCATTTTTGTTTGGTGCATAAGATGGTGTTTCAAAACCCCCTGCTAGTAACGCATAATTTATAAATGATGAACAATCGTAGTATGTTATACCACCAACTGTTTGTGCGTTACGGTATGCTTGCGAATATCCGACATTAGGTGCGTTACACGTACCGACTGCCCATGAATATGCTTTATTTATGTCTGGCATATTTTGAACTTATCCCAACATCTGGTTTACAAGTTTTTGAATAGCAGAATAGTCATAACCTGCGGAAGTAAGTCTCTGCTTTCTTGTATTACCGTTTCCCCACAGACCTGCAATTACTTCTCTTGCAATCTCTCTGTTAGATTTTAACTCTTTTCCAGACAAAATAGCGTTTACTTTTGCTTGAACAGCTTCGTAATCATAACCAGATGCTTCAAGAAATTTTTTGCGTTCTTTTCCGATACCCCATTTACCTGCAATCACCTGTCTTGCAATTGTGTCAAGTGATACGCCTTGTGTAACTTCTGTGTTCTGCCCTGCGTATCTAAGATGGACACCCCATCCACCAGAGAGTTCGTAATAATTGTGAACCCAGATTTCTTTACCAGTCTGGTCACCTGTTTTACCACCTGTGGTTTTTTCTTTTTCATTGATTGAAGCCTCTACAATTTGAGAAGCATTGATGCTCATACAAACATGTTTGTTTGCTTTCAAATGTACATCACCTGCTGACCATGGTGCTTTACAATCAACAAAACCTGCTTTACGTAACTGTGACTCAAGATTACCTGTCCAAGAATAAGGTGATACGTTAAAACCTGCTTCATGGAGTGCTGTTCCAACAAGAGAAGAGCAATCATAATCTGGACCGTTTCTGTGTGTCTGGTCATATCCATGCGTGTTATCATATGCTGTATCAATCATAAACTGAACTGCTTTCATAATATTAGGCATAGCTTAGTCCTCCTTTTTTACATTTGAAATGTGAAATAATTCCATAAGTTTTTCTGGTAGAATGTCTGGGTTAATCTTACATATGTTTTCGAGTATAGATACCAATTCAGTTGTACATACGTACAGAATAATAATAGGAAGAATTGATACACCAAACTGAAAACCTATTCTAGTACCCTGCGTGTCAACTAGCCAAGCTACAAAGTAACATAACAAGAAGCCAACCTTTTTGAAAAGACCGTCACGCAATTTAGATGACTGAATGTCTTTGTTTTTTACCGCTGTTATGATACCAGTAATGAGGTCTAAAGCATTGAAAACCAATGCAATAATTATGGTGTAAAACTGCTCCATTCTTTTCGCTCCTTTCCTTGTTTATTTATATTTATTATATCATATTGCTAGACATTTTGCAATAGGTATGTTATAATGTAATAAGAAAGGGTGTGATTATAACGTGGGTAAGTATTATGACGGTACTAAACTATTGTCTATGCTTGACATAAATGGTAACAAACCAGAAATATATATGTGTACAACTAACCGTACTGGTGGTAAGACCACGTACTTTGGAAGGTTGTGTGTAAATAGGTTCTTAGATAAGAATGAAAAATTTGGACTTCTTTATAGATATAATTATGAACTTGATGACGTTGTAGATAAGTTCTATAAAGACTTAGGATGTTTGTTCTTTAAAGAGCATGAAATGACAAGTAAGCGTAGGGCAAGTGGTATTTTTCACGAATTGTTCTTAGATGAAAAAAGTTGTGGATACGCTTTAAGTCTTAATAGTGCTGACCAGATTAAAAAATATAGTCACTTATTTTCAGATATTATGCGTATGATATTTGATGAATTTCAGAGTGAAACTAATCACTATTGCAATGATGAAGTTAAGAAGCTACTTAGTATTCACACTTCCATTGCCAGAGGTCAAGGCGAACAAGTTAGATATGTTCCGGTTTATATGCTTAGTAACCCAGTAAGTATTATCAATCCTTATTATGTTGAAATGGGTATAAGTGCTAGACTTAAAGACGATACTAAGTTCCTACGTGGTGACGGTTTTGTGCTTGAGCAAGGTTTTATATCTAGTGCAAGTGAGGAACAGAAAAGTAGTGGATTTAATAGAGCTTTTTCAAAGAACGCTTATGTTGCTTATAGTAGCGAATGTGTTTACCTTAATGACAACAAAAGTTTTGTTGATAAGCCAACTGGTAAGAACAGATATATTTGCACTCTAAAATATAAAGGAACTGAGTTTGGTTTGAGAGAATTTACAGAGGACGGTTTTATATATTGTGATGATAGACCAGATACTACATTTAAGACTAAAATAACAGTGACAACAGCAGACCATGAAGTTAACTATGTTATGTTAAAAAGAAATGATTTCTTTTTGTCGAACCTTAGATATTTATTTGAACGTGGTGCGTTCAGATTCAAGGATATGAGATGCAAAGAAGCTGTACTTAGTGCATTAAGTTACTAAGTTATCCACATTAGAATGTGGAAAGTGTTGATAACTTTTGGGTATCTTCTCATGTTTCCATCAATGAACGGATAGGATAGCACACTTGAAATGATAGTGCCTACTCCGCTTGTCGTTTTCGCTGAACGCTTTGTTTGGTACATGGGTTAAAGATATAAATAGAAAAGCAGGGATACGAACTTAGTTCGCACCTGCTATTTCTTATTAGTTACTTTCTTATAGCTTCCTTTAACCATTCTATATCTTCACTATTAAAACTCTCTAATATGAATGAACCCTGTGTATCTTGATGTGAAATTGTAATACCTGTTTTAATACAAAGCTCTTCATACTGTCTGATAAAATCATCATATTTATCATAACCAGATGTTTTATTCATTTTATACACCTACCTTTCACTAGTTTAATCAATATATACGATTTCTTTATGCTGTTTTTCTGCATAAACTTTTTCATATACTACACCCTCACACATCTCCTTATTTTCTTTTCTCAAAATATAAACAGCGTCACACCATTCTATATGATTATATCGAAGCATTATATATTCATCTAAATTTAATTCTTTGCGACTCTCCACAAACCTAACGTTATTCCCATTTATTGTACTTAATGTGTTAGCTATTAATCTTATTTCTCTAGCTTGAATTAGAGAACCTGTTACATATATTTTCATAATATTTTACCTCATTTCATATGGTGTGTTAATTAGTATGATACCGCCACGTATTCTCTTTGGTCTTAATTTTCCTGGGACTTTTAAACCCACTCTAAAGTCTCTAAAATTTCTAATTATTGGTTTACCTGTTTTCTTTTCAAACAAGAACTCTTTTTCGTCTTCTGTCCATTCTTTAAACACTTTTGTTGACTTATCTGTGTACCCATTAATATCTGCATTACCGTCAAGTGATATTTGAAATAAATCTTTGCATTTCTGCGGCATACCTGCACACTTAATGTTGTTATACGGTTTATCAACAGGTTTCAAATTTTCTTTAACAACATGCTCAATATAAGTCTTTTGTCTGGTGAAAACAGCTACATCCCAACAACTCTCTAGTTTCCAACAACAGAAGTCTTTATCATGTACCTTAATTCCAACAATCTCTTCTGGTTCAAGGTCACAATGTATGCTATCTGTATCTCCGTATATAAAACCTCTTTTGTCTTTACCGTGGTAGTTCTTTTGTGCGGCTCTAATTGTGAAGTTTCTTGCATAACTTGTGATAGCTGAACCAACAGGTATATAACCTGCTTTCTTATTCGCTTCTGCAACAGGTAAAAATCCAATGGATTTATCCTCATTGACATAAGCAAGTTTAAAGCTACTGTCCATACTACTTGCCATTTTACCATACAAATTATTAAGGAACAACTTTGCCAACTCACGCAACGCACCTTTACTTTCCACTTTGATTTTCTTATACTTATCTATGTACTCGTCAAAGATACCTATTTCACTATGAAACCAACAGCCGTCTAAAATTTCGAAATCTACAAGTTCGTAGTGTTCTTTCAATAACTCGTAGTCAGTCATTGTTAAAACTAACTCAACTCTAGTGTCGTGAATGTTACCATCTTTATCTGTATAATGTGTGTAATACTCACCAGTTCGCTTGTCATACACATCAGATGTTTCAAGTGCTTCTGTACCTTTGTATAGTAGTGAGGATTTTATTTGTATGAATGGTAACTTATCTGGTTTAATGTAGAATCTTGTCTTAACTCTAACAAAGTAATATTTATCGTCTGAAAGTGCAACATCTGGAATGATATTTCCTTTCCAAAAATGTGGTAGACCTACTGGGTAACGATTACCACTCTCACTACTCATCATGCTAGGGTACAAAGAATTTACATCTGCTGTCGTACCCTTTGTGAAAATTTTGTTCTCTTTACCCTTAACAAGATAGCACCATCCGCCTCTATACGATTTACGTATATATTCTCCAGCATTAGGATATCTGTGTTCTTTCTCGTCTATCGTCATAGCATATACGTCTGGAAACATTTCATTGTAATCAAGTATGTTCTTTGTTGAGGACTTGCAAATTGACTTGTATTCTTCCAAACAACATGAACCTATTGTTAACTTGTTATGTCCTTGTTGAAACATTATTTCCAGCGCTTCTTTGACTACAAGAACGTCATTAGCTATGTACTTTCTTTCTTCCTCTGTTATGTTACAACCTGCGTACCTAAAACCAGTGTACTCCATATCAAGCTTCTTGTGCTTTGTTCCGAAACTTTCACCAATACATTTTACACTAAATGGTAGTAATTTAAGCGAATCTCTAATCTCTATAAAATGATTATTGACCTTAATAATAATGCTGTACCACATACCTTTATCGGATATGCTATACTTGAATGACTTGTTTTCCATATATTTCTCTGGTAGCCATTCAACATCATTTTCATTATCACCTATCTTTTTGTATGCTTGCTTATATTCCTTATCTACCAACAAATAAGATAACCAAAATGCTCCGTCAAATTTCAAGTTATGATAGTACGCTACTATATTGCATTTCTGTGCTATAAAATAATCAAATTGTTCTTCAATACTGTGAAATATCTTTACATCTTCTGTGAACAATTCAACGGACGCACTAGCCCAGACTTCTGTGTTAACCTGACCCTTATAGACAGTTGTTTCGAAGTCACACATAAAGTAACGAAACTTTTTAATTCTCATTCAGGTAACTCCCAATCCTCATTTGCTTCTTCTTCATATGCTAAATCCATCAGCTCTGGTACTGAGAGACCACCAGTTATAATACTTGCTAACCTAGATGTAGCACTAGCTATTTTTGATGCGTCACTACCATATAACACAAACATTATCAAATCTTGCACTTCATCACTATGTTTTTCTAATCGCCACCCTAGCTCAACTTCACCTACTTTAGCAACTTCTCTCATTGTTAAGTTATAAATCGTAACCCTGCCACGTTCAGAAGCTTCCCTATTTTTTACTTGACGTTTATTTCCATAGTATGTCAATTCTGGAGTAGGTGTTGAAATCCTAGATATAAAATCATCAAACACATTATGATACATCATGTAACCAGAATCTTGCATAACCTTTTTTGTTGGTGGTTCAAACTCTGGTGTGTTAGTTGGTACTTGTTTAGTGATACTAACTGGTTTAGCTACACTTCTTAATTCCTTTGGTTTTATCTTTTTTAGTTCTCTAGTTAATTTAGTTAATTCAGTCCCATTTACACCAGACTTTCTCAATTCGTGTTCTGTAGGAAAGTACATGTCAACAACTAAACCAGTTTTTCGTAATTTACGAATATAAGATGTGACTCTGTTTCTCTGTCTAGTGTATTGTGTTTTTCTTTTTTTTGCCATAGTATTCACCCCTACAATTGAAACAAAGGAGACACTTTAGTGTTGTACTAAGAGCGTCTCCTCTCCTCACAATTTATTAGCTATTGCACCCTACGTTATGTAAGACTGTCAACATCCAGTACGCAGTTAATGTAATCACGACCTGCTTTTGTTTTACCTGAAGTCTTAATAACCGTGAACGGTTTCCCTTTCATGATATTTGAAATATCACCGATTGAACGCTTAAATGTTGCTGACTGGCAACTATAAACCTGCTTCTCTGGTGTGATAATTGACATTACTTCAACAGTCTCTCCAATGTTTTCTTTAACATCCTCGAATGTAAGAATACCATCAACTGTGATGTGTTCACCGTCCTCTACGTCTTTCGCTGAAATGATTGACGGCGCAATCGTCATAAGATACTGCTCTACTTCGTTAAACTCTCTACTCTGTTCAATAATTCTAATCATAGTGTTGTTCTCCTTTTATCAATTGTTACTCGTGTTTGTTGTGTTATTCGGTATCTGTTTTTTCGTCACAGCTTGCACTGTTTCTAGGCGGAAGCACTTTTGCATACTGGATAAATTCCTGCTCTGTCATTCCGTACAAAGTCTCGATTTCTTCTTTGTTTACAATGTGTACCGCTTTAACTGTCTCCGTTTCAAGTAACGGGCGGACTTTCTTCAACAGTACTTCATCATCTTTGTGTGTACGTGGAACTGTAACTGACACGTTAAACGGCTCACCTTTCTGCACATCCAAGCACATTACATTCACTTTTGTCGCTACGATTGTTCTTGTTACCATTGGTACTCTTGCCATAATTTTATTCTCCTTTCTGGCTTGTGTAATGTTATAATAGTACATTATTGCACTAAATAGTAGGTACTGGAATTGAACCAGTGTTCTCCGGTGTCCTCGACCTCGATACAAAAAACAATGTATTCGCATGAAAGTATAAATATACTTACGGTGTGTTACCACTCCACCAACCTACTAAAGGGGTGGTTGTGTACTTATAGTTTAGCACACAACCTTGGCAAATGTATCTGAACCCTTCCTTGATTCTATTTTATTATATCACATTGTACCTTGAAAGTCAACACTTATTTTTCAATTTTATTAGTGAAAATAATGCTTCAAAATGTATTTCTTGTACTGTTTTACAATAACATCTGCTACAATTCTACTAGATAAACCTACTGATATTTGCACAGCTAAGTTGTTAATAGTGTAATGAAATGTACACCCATCTAGCGGATTAATATCTACTATAAGTGTGTCGTTAAAAATGTGTACAGATATTACACCTTTTATACGTCTACTTAGCTGTTTTTTGAGTGCGTTTTTGAAAATTCTTTCCATGGTATCATTCTCCTTTTTTCTATTTGTTTAATTGTCAAGGTGCTATGACCAAAAGTTTGGTCGAAAGGGTGTACAGTGTTGAAACTGTATTCGTGCCTATCACGCACCCTAATTTTGGTACTTTCGTTAAATTTTTAACAATGATTTAATTTTCAGATTTCATTTTCGGTTCTTTCTCCATTTCTTTATAAATAGCTAGTGTATTATCATATTCTTCATTAGTTAAATAAGAATAGGTAAACATAAATTCTTCTTTCGTAAGTCTTGTGAAATCATACATCTTTTCTTTATCACCTATAAAATTAGCTTTATTAAACATAATATCACTCCTTTAATTGCATACTAGAATGTTTCTATTCCTCTTCCTTGTTTGTGTTACGTGGTGGTAACGCTTTTGCGAGTCTGATAAAATCCTCTTCATCCATACCAAGCAATAACTCTTTACAATCCTGTGATTCAATGTGTACAAGTTTGAGGGTATCTGTCTGAAAAAGATTCTGTAGTTTCTTAAGTAGCTCCTCGTTAGTGTACTGACCACCTATGTCATAAGACTGCACTTGCACTTCTGCTGTAGTAACATCAAGTGTCATAACCTCTGCTGTTGTCTGCATAACTGTTCTTGTAACCATTCTCTTTCTTGCCATTATGTTGTTCTCCTTTCTCAAATATCTACTACGTGACTAAAAGCGTATTCCATGCCTTTTATAAACGTTGTCACGTAATCGTAGCACTCTCTTAAAGAGCCTGTTACAAGCATTTCGCCATTACTTTTAACATATACGTGATAAAAACCATTCCAAATTCCATAAACGTATGTTTTTCTTGTGTACACGCATAAGACATCGAGTTTTCTTTGTAAATCTTCTCTTTTTAATCTTGTCATATATTTTACCTCGCTTTCTCTTTCTTTATGTACTTATTATATCATATTCTTTGTACCTTGTCAAGTGTTATTGCAGTTAAATAAAATATTGTGGGTTGTACCTCTTTAAATTACTTAGTTTTATATACCATTTTGTTACTTGTCGCCAAAACAGAGATTCTTTGTTGTATTCCATAACACAATAACCCATGCTTTCACTATAACACAATCTATACATTTTATCAACTCCTTTCCTTATTTCTAATATAAGTATACCATTTGAACTTAAATATATCAATAGTTTGTAGCTAAAAAAGTTACACAAATTTTATAGAATATTTTAGATGATTTTACCTATTGACAGTACAAAGATTATGTGGTATAATGGGAGAATAGTGTACCCCGTTTGAAGTTAAAGGGGCAAA
>OIZF01001122.1_pt1 | contig 16481 bp, 7 predicted proteins | sample 1588471 | NCBI WGS metagenome assembly OIZF01 (sample SAMN03283279) | human gut metagenome | biome: human-associated habitat; material: feces | host: Homo sapiens | place: Peru | collected 2012
TTTTGCTTGAACTGGGTAATGGATTTACCTATGTCGGCAGACAGCCCGAACTTGTTGTTGGTGCGGATGGCTATTTCCCCGACTTGCTTTTCTACCACATACGACTTCGTTGTTATGTAGTTATTGAGTTGAAGGTGGTGGATTTCAAACCAGAGTTTGCTGGGAAGTTGAACTTCTATGTGGCTGCGTGCAACAAACTGCTTCGACAATCTGGTGATAACCCAACCATAGGACTTCTTCTATGTAAGTCGAAAGACCAGACGAAGGTGGAATGGGCATTTGACAGTATTCAGAATCCAATGGGTGTTGCCACTTATGAGGGCATCAAAATCAAGGACAAACTGCCTTCTATTGAAGAGTTGACTAAACGCCTTGACATGGTTGAACAAGAACTCAGAGAGTACAAAGAGCGAGACAGAAAGAATAATGACGAGGAATAGGCAGAGAAACCAAAAAGCAGAGAAATAGATTTCCGATTTGTCTATCTTTTCCAACTTTTACCCATCATTATAAGTATCCATATTTGTAGCATACGAATATAACTTATTGATATTCAGTATTAATAATCTTCGAGGAGGTTAAGTAATGCCGAAAGGTAAACACATAATAAACAATAAGCAAAAGCGTGCAGCTCAATGAGTTGCACGCAATAACCCCAAATTCCAGAAGAACCGAATATAAGCACAAAAAAACTTTGCGAGGCAAGCCACCATTTGCATGGAGACTTGCCTCGCATCGTTTTATACATCAGTTTGTTACTTAATCACCTTAAACACCTTGTTGCCAACCTTTACAAGGTAGGCGCCACGAGGTTGGCCGGCTATCGAAGCGGTGAGCTGCTGCACAGGCACTGAGGTGTGTGCCACACCTACGGTGCTGCCACCAAGGTCGTAAACACTCAGAGTGGTGCCGGCGGGCACGTTGCCCTTGCAAACAACATCGTCGCCCACTACGCTGACTGTCAGCATTGACGAGGTGGCGGTTGTCGGTTTGACGGCAGTTTCGTCAACCTCAATAGAAGGTGTGAAACGCAAGGTGTGGGTGAATGTGCCCACGGGGCAATAATACTGGCTCAGTGTGCCAGTGCCTCTGCCGCAACTGCCATTGCCAAGTCCCTTCTGATAATAATCGAAGTGGAGTACGACATCGCCGGTTGCCGGCAGGTTCCAACGGTGCTGCACAGATGCCATTGCGGCATCGTCGTAGTGGAGAGCCGAGAAGGCTACCTGGCCATCGGTCTGCACATTGAGCGTGAAGTGCTTGACGGTGTCGGTCAGTGTGAGTTCGCGCAGGTCGAGACGGTTGCCACACGACTGCGGACGCGGAGTGGTCTCGAAGAAGTCGGTCACTGTTGACTGGTAACGACCAATCCATGCGCTTGACTTGCGGTCAACATAGTTCTCCCATGGGCCGCGGCCATAATAGCTCACCTGCTCGAGAGCTGCCGGCAGAACAAACTTGGTGCCGATGCGGCGCAAGTCGTCGTTGTCGTGCGAGGTGTAGGTGCATTTCATGTCCATTACGCCATTAGGATAGATGGTGTACGAATACACCACATCGCAGTACTTGCCGGTTTCCCTTACCGTATACACAGCATTGCCGTCAGCATTGATTGCAGGCACTTGCGTGAATGTACGGCTGCTGATACCGTTTGTTGTAGCAATATCATTGCCCGATGCAGCATCGTTCTCAACCCAACGGAAGTTGTCGTAATCATAAGCATTGGCCATTTTGCTTACCAACGCATAGTCGGCATACGACCACTCGCGCACACGGGTGCTCGACTTGTCGATGAGGTAGTGCACCTTGTCGTTCTCAATCAGATAGTTGCCATACTGGTTAACCGTGACAGCAAGGGGCTGTGCCTTGTCGGCTACCACCGCGGGCAAACCAGCCTCGCGCTCGGCCAAAGTGTACTGCACCTTTTTAATGGGATAGTTGGCCTCAGCCCACAGACTGGCCTCCTTGGTCAGGAAAGTGAGGTCGAGCATGTAGTCATTGCCATCACTTGTGTCGGTGGTGTAGCGCAATGTGGTGCGCATCTGCGTATTGGGCTTGGTGTCGGGCAGGTCGAGCGTGTCGGTTTCAACCACCTCGCCATTTTTGAGCACAGCGTAGGCCATGCGCAGTGCGTTGAGGCTGGTGCTGTGATAGCGGTTGGTCAGCACCAAAATCTTTTTCTTGGCGTTGAATTGCGTCACCTGTACGGGGGCATATACATTCTTCACCTCGGCCAATTTAGGAGTCCATGCACGGTTGGCAGGTATCAAACCATTGTTTACAAAGTTGCCTTGTGTGGGGCCGGGGTAATCCTTGCCCTGACGGTACTTAGGATAGCCATTTTGCGTAAGTGTGCCATTCTTGATGTCATCTGCGCTATAAATGCTTTGGTCAACCCAGTCCCATACACAACCGCCCATGCCGTTGGTTGACGAGAGAATAGTATTCCAATATTCGCTGAAGTTGCCATTGGCGTTACCCATTGAGTGGGCATATTCGCACATAAAGTAAGGACGGCCTCCATCGTTGGTATTGGCCTCGCGCTGCACGTTGCTCAATGTGGGATACATCACACTGTGCATGTCGGTGTATGATGCGCCGCCGCGGGTTGCGCCCTCGTAGTGGACGAGACGTGTGGGGTCAGCCGCCTTTATGGTGTCGTAAGCAGCCTGCATGTTTTGGCCCACACCACTTTCATTGCCCAAACTCCAGAATATGACAGACGTGAAGTTGCGGTCACGCTCTACCATGCGCATTGATCGGTCGATAAATTGTGGTTTCCAACTGTCGGCAGCGGTAATGGTGTTGCCGCTCTGCTCCCAGTTGAAGTGGCATTCAATGTCGGCCTCGTCCATGCAGTAAAGTCCGTAATAGTCGAACATGGCATACATCTTGGGCTGGCGCGGCATGTGCGAGGTGCGCACGAGGTTAACATTGGCCTGCTTCATCATGGTCACATCGCGCAGCATGGTGGGCACATCGATAGAACGGCCGCGCACGGGGTGCGTGTCCTGTGTGTTGACGCCGCTAAAGTAGGTGCGCACGCCATTGACATATATTTGTCCGTTTGTGCACTCCACCTTGCGGAAGCCATGCTTGGTGGCAAAGGCCATTTCCTCGGTTGTGCCATCGGCTGCCAGTTGCGCCACCTCAACGGTGTAGAGGTTGGGGTGTTCTGACGTCCAGGCCTGCAGATTGTCAATCACGGGCAGTGTGGCATAAGCCACTGTGGCGGTGTCGCCCGCAGCAAAGTCGAGGTTTGCCACAGTTTCGGCCAACTGTTTGCCGTCGGGAGCAATCAACCGCACACGGGCCTTTTTACTAACTGCCTGTGCGCCCGGGTTGGCTGCATTTATCTGTACCTTGACTGAGGCTGATGTGTAAGGTTCGTCAAAGTTGTCGGTAATGATATGGTTGCTGATATATGTCTTGGGGGTGGCATAAAGGTAAACATCGCGATGTATGCCACTCATGCGCCACATATCCTGGTCCTCGAGATACGAGGCATCGCTAAAGCGGAACACTTGCACAGCTATGTTGTTGTGGCCCTGGCGCACAACGTGGCTCAGGTCGAACTCGGCATCGTTGTTGGCACCCTGCGTATAGCCCACATACTGGCCGTTAACCCACACATAGGCTGCACTGTAAATACCATCGAAGTGCAACACCACACGCTTGTCGGTCCAACCCTCGGGCAACGTAAACTGGCGGCGGTATGACGCCACAGAGTTTTGGCAGCCGCCCTTCATCTGCAAGTACGGATAGTTGTCAACAAACGGGTATTCTACATTTATATAATAAGGTGAGCCATAGCCTTTCATTTCGAGGCATGAGGGTACGCTGATGGTGTCCCACTGCGTAGCGTCCACATCGTCGGCATAGAAATCGGCGCCCGGACGGTTGTCGATGTCGGTTGTCCACTTCAAATTCCACACGCCATTGAGTGAGAGCCATTCTGCCCCTTTGGGGTCAACCCACGGGTGGGCATAACGCTCGGTGTCGGCCTGCAACAGCTGTGTGCTGGCATAAGGCATGAAGGTGGTGTGTGCGGGCAGTTTATTCTGCTCGTAAAAGGTCTCGTCCTCCCAATTATTGCGGGCCACTTCGGCCTGTTTGGTTGTTTCTTCAAACACAAATTGGGTGGTTACCCCTGCGCTTTCTGCTTCGTCTGAAACGTTGAGAGTGTTACCACTCTTCTCCATAAAACGGCGGTTGGTGTTGCCGGACCACACTATCTGATAGATGCTGTCGGAACCCTCAACCGGCAATATCTGGAAACGTTGGTTTTCAGAATTCACATCGGCGGCCCACTGCACGGGGTTGTACCACTTGTTGGGAGCTGCGTCAATGGCCAAAGTAGGAAAGGCTGCACTGCAAATGAGGTATTCATTTTCGTTGCCCGTGCTTTTCAAAACCCATTTTTGGCCTCTTGAAAGGGCTGATTTGTCCTCAAGTTTGATTGATTCGCCACTGGAGGCCTTTCCACCATTTGAGAATACTGTGCCCGATGCCGAGCTCTTGATGTAATAAACCTTCTGCTCACTCAACTGAGCCAACGATGTGAGCGATGCACTGCAAAATACAGCCATCGCAAACATTGTCTTCAGTTTGTAAGCTGGTTTACGATTAGTTTGCTTCATTTATTTGTATTGAAAGGTATTGTTATTTACTTGTTTGCAAAGACAAGCACGGGTGTTTGGCTTGTCTGTGTTTTTCAGTCTGCACTGCGGATGACAGTTCGTCTGTTGGTTGCAAATTTACATGATTTTATGTGGCGAGCAAAATTAGGGTCGGATAAATTAAGTAACTTTGTAACCGACAACAAGCATATAACGTGGCAGGTGTTCACTATTGCTTTCATGCTATCGGAAAGCTGATGCGCCAAAGGACGTGCTTTCTGTGTGAGGATAACACCTGCTTAAAAGACACTCTGTACAGTTCCATGCAACTCAACGAACTATTACATACATTTGCCCGACACCCGCAAGTAGGCGCCTTGGCAAAGGTGGTGTGCGACGGCAAACCTGCCCTTACGCATTTGCAAGGCTTACAAGCCTCAGCGGCAGCCGTGGCCTTTGCCGCGCTCAGCGAACGCAAGCAAAAGGCGGAACGCCCCTTCCTTATTATACTTAACGATGAGGAAGAGGCGGGATACTTTTACCATGACCTGACACAGATGTTGGGCGATGAGATGGCACTTTTTTATCCATCGACCTACCGCCGTGCCGTGAAATATGCCCAACGCGATGCTGCTAACGAAATATTGCGCACCGAGGTGCTCAACCGCCTTTCGGCACAGCACAACAAGGCGGGCATGCTGTTTGTGGTAACATTTCCCGCTGCCTTGTCTGAACGGGTGGCGCCGCTGAAGGACATGGCCGAAAACACACTGCACCTGCAAACAGGCAGCGAATATGACCTGACGGAGCTGACAAAGCGACTGGCTGCCATTGGCTTTGCGCGCAAGGACTATGTGTATGAGCCTGGAGAGTTTGCTGTGCGTGGCTCAATACTCGACGTGTACTCATACGCCTCGGAATATCCCTTCCGTATTGACTTTTTTGGCGACGAGGTGGACAGCATACGCACCTTTGAAGTGCAGACGCAGCTGTCGAAGGACAAAAAGGAAGAAGTGAGCATTGTGCCTGACACCGAGCAGCATGCTCGCGAGGCGCTTGTGCCATTTACCGACTATCTGCCCGACAATACTGTGTTGGTGGTGAAGGACTTGGGATATGTGCACGATGCCATTGAACGCATTTACAATGAGGGTTTTGCACGTCAGGCGCAGCAGGAACTGGAGGCCGCCTCTGAGATGGAGGAAGCGGAACAACTGGCACGGCTCAAAAAGGAGTCGCTGCTCACCACAAGTGAGGCTTTCCTGCGCGGTGTGGCACACCTGCAGCGCATCAATATTGGCGCACAGCCCCTTGGCGAAGCACAAACAGTGATACGGTTCAACACCTCGCCACAACCGCTCTACCACAAGAACTTTGATTTGCTCAAACAGAACCTGAGCCAGTTCAAGGCCGACGGCTATGACATTTACATACTGGCCGACAGTGCCAAGCAGACTGAACGATTGCAAAGTATATTTGAGGAGATGAATACTGCAAGCCAACTGTTCAAACCGGTACTGCGCACGCTGCATGGCGGATTTTCGGACAATGACTTGAAGGTGTGCTGCTTTACTGACCACCAAATCTTTGACCGTTTTCATAAATACAACTTGAAGAGTGACCATGCACGCGATGCCAAAATGGCGCTGTCGCTCAAGGAACTCATGCAGTTTGAACCGGGCGACTATGTGGTGCACATCGACCATGGCGTAGGACGCTTTGCCGGACTTGTGCGCATGCCTGGCAATGACGGCGAAATGCAAGAGATGATAAAACTTACATACAAAAACGACGATGCCGTGTATGTGAGCATTCATTCGTTGCACAAGGTGTCAAAGTATAAGGGCAAAGACGGTGAACCGCCACGTATCAGCAACTTGGGCACTGGTGCCTGGGACAAGTTGAAGGAGCGCACAAAGAAGAAGATTAAGGACATTGCACGCGACCTTATCAAACTTTACTCGCAACGCAAGGAGGAGAAAGGCTACGCTTTTAGCCCCGACTCATTTATGCAACACGAGCTTGAGGCAGGGTTTGCCTATGAGGACACCCCCGACCAACTGCGCGTAACACAGGAGGTGAAGAAGGACATGGAAAGTAGCAAGCCCATGGACAGACTGGTGTGTGGCGACGTGGGATTTGGTAAAACCGAAATTGCCGTGCGTGCTGCCATGAAGGCCGCTGCCGACAACAAACAGGTAGCAGTGCTCGTGCCAACTACGGTGCTGGCCCTGCAACACTACAAAACGTTTGCATCGCGCCTGAAGGACTTCCCCGTAAGGGTGGACTACCTCACTCGTGCACGCTCGACGGCACAGACCAAGAAGATACTTGCCGACCTGGCTAAAGGCGACATCAACATTGTTGTCGGGACGCACAAACTGATAGGCAAGAGTGTAAAGTGGCACGACTTGGGATTGCTTATTATTGACGAGGAACAGAAATTTGGCGTGGCGGTTAAAGAAAAGTTGCGCCAGCTGAAAGTGAATGTGGACACACTGACCATGTCGGCCACCCCAATACCACGCACACTGCAATTCTCGCTCATGGGGGCACGTGACTTTAGCGTGATACAGACGCCTCCACCCAACCGCCGGCCTATCCAAACTGAAATTCACACCTTCAGTCACGAGGTGATAGCCGAAGCCATTAACTTTGAAATGAGCCGCAACGGACAGGTGTATATTGTGACGAACCGCGTGGCTTCGCTGCAAAGTCTGGCAAACTTGGTACATAAGTATGTGCCGGACGCACGCATTGCCACCGGACACGGACAAATGCCGCCCGACCAACTTGAAAAGGTAATTATGGGCTTTGTCAATTATGACTACGATGTACTCATATCTACCACTATAGTGGAAAATGGTATTGACGTGCCCAATGCCAACACCATTATTATTGATGCCGCACACCACTTTGGACTATCGGACTTGCACCAAATGCGCGGACGTGTGGGACGAGGGTCGCGCAAGGCTTTTTGCTACCTCATTGCCCCACCGCTTGCCATGCTGCCCGATGAGTCGCGCCGCAGACTTGAAGCTATCGAGAATTTCTCAGACTTGGGGTCTGGCATACACATTGCCATGCAGGATCTTGACATCCGCGGTGCAGGCAATTTGCTCGGATCGGAGCAAAGTGGGTTCATTGCCGACTTGGGCTATGAAACCTACCAAAAGATTTTGGCCGAAGCCGTGACGGAACTCAAGAATGACGAGTTTGCCGACTTGTATGCTGACGAACTGAAAAAGACCGGGCACCTTGGCGGTGAGAAGTTTGTTGACGACTGCACCGTCGAATGCGACTTGCACGCTTATTTCCCCGAAACCTATGTGCCGGGGGCTACGGAACGTATGCTGCTATACCGCGAACTTGATTCGCTCTCGGGCAGTGACGACGAGATGGCTGCATTCAGACAACGTATGGAGGACCGATTCGGCCCTCTGCCCCCCGAAGGCGAAGAGCTGCTGCGCATTGTACCGCTGCGCGCCCTTGGACGCAAACTTGGCGCTGAACGTCTGACACTAAAAAACCGACGCATGGTGCTCTACTTTGTGTCAAACACCGAAAGTGCCTTCTATCGAAGCGACACGTTTGAACGCATCATAAACTTTGCCACCGCTTCGTACCAACGCTGCAAGCTTGACGAGAACCGCGGTCACCGCCGCATGATTATCAACGATGTGCCCACGGTTGAGAGTGCATTGATTACGCTTAAAAACATTGTGGAAGCTGACCGCAAAGCGTGAGAAATGTGCCTGCACAGCACACCGCGGCACGTTTTTGACACAAAGCTTTCAGGGTGGTTCTAATAATTCTGGAATAGGGATTTGTGCGCTCTCGGAAGTGTATTTTTGAAAGTTTGTGAGGGAGCATAGCGGGCTATGTGACCGAAAAAACTTTCAAAAAGGCACTTTCGAGAGCGTGCAAATCCCTATTTCAGAATAGCAGAACTCTAAAAACAGAATTTTTAGAACCACCCTTCAGCCAATCGGCAATAAATTCGTAACTTTGCCGCGCAATAGTAGGCTTTGGAGAGCCAAATAAGACACAACACAAAATGAAACGACTCCTGACTATAATATGCCTGGTGCTGTTGCCACTATTGGCACTTGCGCAACAAAACAGCACAGACAACACCGCACCTGCCGAAAAGGACTCGGTTGTGGTGAGTTTGCTCACTTGCACACCTGGCAATTTGGTGTATGAATTATATGGCCATACGGCCATTCGCGTACGCGAGGTCGGAGCACGCCAAAGCGACTGGGTGTTTAACTATGGCACATTTTCGTTTAACCAGCCTCACTTTATGTGGCGCTTCATGTTGGGCGAAACAGACTACGAGCTGGGAGTTGTGCCATACTACTTGTTTTACGAATCATACGTGCGCGAAGGACGCGGCATTGACGAGCAGGTGCTGAACCTGACACCAGCCGAAGCTAAAAAGCTGGTTGATGCCTTGAGCAAAAATCTTGAACCGGAGAATGCCACCTACCGCTACAACTTTTTTTATGACAACTGCGTGACACGTGCACTGCGCGTGATAGAGCAGTCGGTTGACGGACAGGTGGTATGGCCAAAAGCTGACGCCAATAAATCGCTGCGCGACATGGTGCACGAATTTTCGGAACCCAGTCAGTGGAACAAGTTTGGACAAGACTTGCTGCTTGGTGCCGAGGCTGACCAACCCGCCGACATCAACAAGCAACAATTTGCACCAATGTATGCCGAGCGCTTTGTCAATGATGCCACTATAAAAGGTACTGACGGCAAAGTGCGCCATCTTGCAGCCCCATCACGCACCCTGCTGCCCGAGCAACCGGTTTTAGCAGAAAAGAACTTCCCTGTCACACCGATGTGGACGTTTGGCATACTTCTTGCTCTGACCATTGCCATCAGTGCGGCAGATATTGGGCGCAAAAAGTACCATTGGCAATATGACGTGTTACTCTTTGTGGCGCAAGGACTGACGGGCTGCATTATAACCTTCTTACTGCTGTTCTCATCGCACCCCGCGGTTGGCAGTAATTGGTTGGCATTGCTTTTCAACCCCGTGCCGCTTGTGCTATTCCCCTGGTTTATGAAAGCCGCAGCCAACGGGCGCCGCAGCTGGGTTATGTACATACAAATTGCCATGGTAGTGATGGCCCTCATAGTTGGTATAGCTGGTTTACAACACTTCCCCAATGAGGTGTATATCATTGCATCAATCCTGCTTGTGCGCGTTGCAACACACTTTTGCATGACAAACAAAAGCAAGTAGCAGGGTGCCAAAGTATGCTATCACTTGATTTTAGCAGACTGAACGCTATATATCATGGCTAAAACACTCGCTATATTCCTATATTATTAAAACACATACCTTCCTTCGTAAGCATACGAATATGAAACAATCTCGCCACATAGCACCGCAGCGCGCCTCGGTTATGCGCCTGCCCCTGCTCATGTCGTTGCTCACCGCAATGACTGTGCTTTCGGGGCCCGAAGCATCGGCTGCCGGAAAGGGAGTGCCCCGTGTGGTGGTGAGTATATTGGTAGACCAACTGCGCACCGATTATATGAATGCCTTCATGCCGCTTTACGGGCAGGAAGGCTTTGTGCGTTTGTTGAACGAGGGACGTGTTTACACACAAGCAGAATATCCGCAATACAGACCCGACCGCGCTTCGGCCGCAGCCACTTTGGCCACAGGCACCACGCCTTACAACCATGGCGTAGTGGGCTTGAAATGGCTCGACCGTGAGACTCTGCGCCCCGTATTTTGCGTTGACGACAAACGCTACCCGGGGGTGCAGACAAGTGATGCGTCATCACCCACTTTTCTGGGCGTATCAACCCTTGGCGACGAGCTCAAGGTGGCCACCGAAGGCAAATCGTTGGTTTATGCCATCGCGCCCTATCGCGATGCAGCCATATTGAGTGCCGGACATGCTGCAGACGGAGCATTGTGGATTGATGACCGCACCGGACAGTGGTGCAGCACATCATACTACGGAAAGACGCTTCCGGCTTGGGTCACCGTGCTTAACAGCCAAAGCCTTGAAAGCAGGCTCAAGTCGCTCACATGGCGGCCCTCAAACGATTTGGTAGGGAACTTTTCCTACTTCTTGTCTGGCGGCATGAAAAAGCCCTTTGCCCACAAGTTTACAGGCGACGGACGATTTGCCACATTCAAAACAAGCGGACTGGTGAATGAGGAGGTGGTACACGCTGCCACACAATGCCTCAACAGCACCCTGATGGGGACTGATGCCATTACCGACTATTTGGCTCTGACACTCTACGCCGGCAATATTGACCACCGCACTGTGAGCGAAAGCCCAATGGAGCTGCAAGACACTTATGTGCGGCTTGACAATGCTTTGGCGCAACTCGTCAAGTCGGTTGAACATAAAGTGGGACGCGGCAACGCATTGTTTGTATTGACGTCGACCGGATATGCTGACGAGGAAACTACCGACCTGACAAAATACCGCATACCAAGCGGCACCTTTGATGTGGAACGTGCGGCAGCATTGCTCAATATGTACTTTGTGGCCGTTTACGGACAGGGGCAATATGTGGAGTCGAGTTTTGGCACACAATTATACCTTAACCACAAACTGATTGAGCAGAAGCAAATCAACCTGGCAGAAATGCTTGAACGCGCACAGGACTTTTTGCTGCAACTATCAGGGGTTAAAGATGTGTACACCTCGTCACGCCTGCTACAAGGGGCGTGGACTCCTGGCATCAGCCGTATGCGCGGCAGCTATAACCCGCGCTACTCGGGCGACGTGCTGATTGAGGTGGCGCCAGGCTGGCATTATGTTAACAACTCCACGCACGAGAAACAGCTGGTGCGTGAGTCATATATTCCTTTTCCCATAATATTCCTTGGCGAAGGGTTCAAGGCAGAAACTATCAGCACACCCGTCACCATTGACTATGTGGCCCCGACACTGTCGAAGGCCATACGCATACGTGCACCGAATGCCTGCAGCGTGGCACCGCTATAAGACTGCCGTTTTGATACATCTAATAACACGGCGAGGTGCCTTCGTATGCCCACCTATTTAATTAAACGAAATAATAAACAACACAATAATACCCTGTATTATCCCCACTCGGCTTTAGACAACTTCAAGCACGAGGAAAGGATCAGGGCCATCATTATGGATATTAACAAATTCCTCAGCAAACTATTCGGTAACAAGTCTACACGCGACATGAAACTCATTCAGCCGTGGGTGGAGAAAATCAAAGCGGCCTATCCCGCTATTCAAGCTCTCGACAATGACGCGCTGCGTGCCAAAACCAAAGAACTGCAGCACACTATTCAACACTCTGCCGACGATATCAAGGAGAAGATTGAAGAGCTGAAAGGCAAAGTGGAGGAAACTCCAATTGAAGACCGCGAAGTAATTTTCAGCCAAATTGACAAGCTCGAAACCCAAGTGCTCGACCGCATGGAGGTTGCCCTCAACGACGCGCTGCCCGAAGTGTTTGCCATTGTAAAGGATACCGCACGCCGCTTTGCTGAAAACGAGACCATCGAGGTGACTGCCAATGACTTTGACCGCGAACTTGCCGCAAGTCACGACTTTGTAACCATTGAGGGCGACAAGGCCATTTACCAGAACCATTGGGTGGCTGGTGGCAATGACACCAAGTGGAACATGGTGCACTACGATGTGCAGCTGTTCGGTGGTGTTGTACTGCACCAAGGCAAAATTGCCGAAATGGCAACGGGTGAAGGTAAAACCCTCGTGGGTACTCTACCCGTATTTCTCAATGCCCTTACCGGTAACGGTGTGCACGTGGTGACCGTGAACGACTACCTGGCCAAGCGTGACTCAGAATGGATGGGCCCGCTCTACATGTTCCATGGCCTGTCGGTTGACTGCATCGACAAGCATCAGCCCAACTCTGAGAGCCGTCGCCGCGCCTACCAGGCAGACATCACCTTTGGTACGAACAATGAGTTTGGTTTCGACTACCTGCGCGACAATATGGCCATGAGCCCCAAAGACCTTGTACAGCGCCGCCACAACTATGCCATCGTCGATGAGGTGGACTCAGTGTTGATTGACGATGCCCGTACACCGCTTATTATATCAGGCCCCGTGCCCAAGGGCGATGACCAGTTGTTTGAGCAATACCAGCCTTTGGTACAACACCTTGTTGAGGTGCAGCGCAAACTGGCCACACAATATTTGGCCGAAGCCAAACAACTCATCAAGTCGGGTGACAAAAAACAGGAAGAAGAAGGTTTCCTTGCCCTGTTCCGCAGCCACAAGGCTCTGCCTAAGAACAATCCGCTCATCAAGTTCCTCTCTGAAACTGGTATCAAAGCCGGTATGCTCAAGACGGAGGAAATCTATATGGAGAACAACAACCGCCGTATGCCCGAGGCTGTTGAACCTCTTTACTTTGTTGTAGACGAGAAAATGCACAGTGTCGACCTTACCGACAAGGGTAACAAATGGTTGGCCGACCAGGTGCATGATGACCAGCTCTTTGTGCTGCCCGACATCACTACCGAACTTTCACAGCTCGAGACAGACAAGACATTGAGCGACGAGGAACGCTTAAACAAAAAGGACGCCCTGCTGCAAGATTACGCCATCAAGAGCGAGCGCGTACACACCATATTGCAGTTGCTCAAAGCCTACACCATGTTCCGCATCAACGAGGAATATGTGGTAATGGACGGCCAGGTTAAGATTGTCGACGAACAAACAGGCCGTATCATGGAAGGCCGCCGTTGGAGCGATGGCCTGCACCAGGCTGTTGAGGCAAAGGAGCACGTAAAGGTTGAAGCCGCCACACAAACTTTTGCCACCATCACACTGCAGAACTATTTCCGTATGTACCACAAGTTGGCTGGTATGACCGGTACTGCAAGCACCGAAGCAGGCGAGTTCTGGAATATCTACAAACTCGATGTGGTGGAAATTCCAACCAATCGTCCTATCGCGCGTATTGACATGAACGACCGCGTTTATAAGACCAAACGCGAAAAGTACAAGGCGGTTATCGAGGAAATTGAAAAGATGCGTCTGGCCGGACGTCCCGTACTGGTTGGTACGACCAACGTCGACGTGAGTGAACTCCTCAGCCGTATGCTCCAACTCCGTGGCATACCCCATCAGGTGCTTAACGCCAAACTTCACCAAAAGGAGGCCGACATCGTGGCCAAAGCAGGACAAAGCACTATGGGCAAAGTGGTGTTTACCGACGAGCAAGGCAACAAGATTGAAGAAGAGCGCATGCTCGGTGCCGTAACCATCGCCACCAACATGGCCGGACGTGGTACCGATATTAAACTTACTGACGAGGTGAAGGCTGCCGGCGGTTTGGCCATTATTGGTACCGAACGTCATGAAAGCCGCCGCGTCGACCGCCAGTTGCGTGGTCGTGCCGGTCGTCAGGGCGACCCGGGTTCTTCAGTATTCTTCGTTTCACTCGAAGACAACCTCATGCGTCTGTTCGCCTCTGAACGAATTGCCCGTGTAATGGACAAACTCGGCTTTAAGGACGGCGAGATGATTGAGGCCAAGATGATAAACAACAGCATCGAACGTGCACAGCGCAAGGTCGAAGAGAACAACTTCGGCATTCGTAAGCGCTTGCTCGAGTACGATGACGTAATGAACAAGCAGCGCACCGTTATCTACGAAAAGCGCCGCCACGCATTGATGGGTGAACGTGTGGGCATGGATATTGCCAACATGATATGGGACCGCGTCATCAACATCATCGAAAAGAATGATTACGAGGGCTGCCGCGAGGGCTTTATCGAAATATTTGCCATGGAGGTACCCTTCAGCGAGGCCGACTTTGACAACATGAACCGCGACGACCTCTACGAAAAGGCCTTCGAAGCTGCCATGGCTGCCTTCAAGCGCAAGACCGACCGTATGGCCGAAGTGGCAATGCCCGTTATCAAACAGGTGTACGAAACTCAAGGCGAGGTGTACGAAAACATTCTCGTGCCCATCACCGATGGCAAGTTGGTTTACAACATTCGCACCAACCTCAAAAAGGCTTACGACACAGAGTCAAAGGAAGTTGTCAAGGACTTTGAAAAGGCCATCGTTCTGCACAACATTGATGATGCCTGGAAAGAGAACCTGCGCGAACTCGACGATTTGAAAAAGTCTGTACAGAATGCCTCATACGAGCAAAAGGATCCCCTGCTCGTGTTCAAGCTTGAGAGCGTTCAACTCTTTGACAAGATGGTGAACCGCATCAACAACGAGACTGTGGCCACCCTCATGCGCGGACAAATCCCCGTACAGGCTCCGCAGGAGGTGCAGGAAGCCGCTCCCGAAGAGAGTGCACCGCAACAAGGACTCACCACATCGCACGAGACACTCGACGAGGCTGGCGACCCCGAAGCTGCTGCTGCCGCATCAGCCGACACACGCGAGCACCACAACCAACCCATTGTAAAGCAAAAGGAACCCGGACGCAACGATCCGTGTCCATGCGGAAGTGGCAAGAAATATAAGGACTGCCACGGACGCAACAAATAAAGGGGTGCTCAACATCATTCAGAACACTTACTTATAACTCTATCTCCGCACAAACGGGTGCGGCCAACCACAAGCAACGTGGTCTGGCCGCACCCGTTTGGCTTTAAGCAGGTCTTTCGTTGTTCGACCCCACCGAGACGGGTGGCTATACGGGCAACACCCTTGCTCCACAAGCTGCGCTTGAACGGGTGCTCGCCCGGCAGTTTGATGGTTTGGACATTTTGAAAGAAATCTGCAGCGCAGTGTTGTCACAACATCTTGCCGCCCGCTACGAGGGTCCGTTGGGTGTGGACATGATGTTGGTAAAGACGGCCCAAGGCATCATGTTGCACCCGTGCATCGAGGTGAATTTGCGTCGCACCATGGGGTATGTGGCACTCGACGTGGCACGTGCCGAATATGACTTGCCCTCGGTGCTGAGGCATTGTTCGGGTGATTTTTATTGATGTGAATGCAAAAAGATGTGTGTTTTGTTGGGATAACTTGTTATATTGAGTATATTTGCAAACAATATATTGCAATTTGTAATCTAACATCAATTAAGCTATGAAATTTACATTCAACAAACAATTCATGGTACTCATGTTCTTGTTGCTAAATTGTTTTGCGAGCTATGCCGCAAATGAAGACTTGATAACCAAACAAATCACCCTCAAACTAACTGAGGCTGGTACATTGCCTAACAAGATTGCGAGTAGCAAGAAAAATCTTGTTACGAACCTAAAAATAATCGGTGAGATAAATGGTACCGATTTGCGCTTTATACGTGAGATGGCAGGTAGTGACATATATGGACGTAGCACTTCTGGTAATCTCTCTGTATTAGACTTGTCAGAAGCAAGATTTGTAGAAGGAGGAGATTTTTATTATAGAACACATAATGGAAATCGTTGCTATACCAGCAATGATAAAATTGGACAGTATGCCTTCTATGGCTGCAGTTCTTTGACAAGTGTAAATATTCCATCAAGCGTGACTGGAATTAGAGAGGATGCCTTTGAGAATTGCAGTTCTTTGACAAGTGTAAATATTCCATTAAGCGTGAAATGGATTGGAAGCTATGCCTTCTATGGTTGCAGTTCTTTGACAAGTGTAAATATTCCATCAAGCGTGACTGTGATTGGTGGGCGCGCCTTCAGTGGTTGCAGTTCTTTGACAAATATAAATATTCCATCAAGCGTGACAGAAATTGGACAGTATGCCTTTGAAGATTGTATTTAGACCCTTATAACTAACCACAACTTACTATGACTAACCAAACATAAAGTCTTGATTTTCAACACTCTTTATTTTTTAACACTTTCTGAGTGCTTTTTGGCAGTTCCCGATTTTCCACATATTTTTG
>OIZF01001124.1_pt1 | contig 16463 bp, 24 predicted proteins | sample 1588471 | NCBI WGS metagenome assembly OIZF01 (sample SAMN03283279) | human gut metagenome | biome: human-associated habitat; material: feces | host: Homo sapiens | place: Peru | collected 2012
ATAATAAATATGTCCTCCATGCCGGCATCCAACCGCTATGTATGGAACGTTGATTATTATGTATGTTGCTGCCGAGGTCCATCCCTCACCAGTGGTAAATTATAGTGTGCTTATTTTGCCGTCGGCAGGAAACCGTTGGCGTTTTGCGTATTAAATAAATAATTTTATTTAGCGTCATCCGTTTGGGTGGCGTCTTTTTTTATGTCGTTAGATCGTGATTGCTGTGCGTCTGTGATTGCATTGGTCAGCCGTTGCGTTGCTTCGTTGATTAAAAGCTGGCTTTGTTCTCCGTTGTCGCTTAATAGCATAGCAATTCTTGGTATTTCCGTTAATGCCGTTTCAATAAAACGATAGAGGGGAATATCCGCGTTATCGAGAAACCTTTCGTCATCAGCTGCATGTTTAATTTTAAGCCCAGTAGTACCCGTTGATTTATTAGGTGCTTTGAAATAGCCGTCTAATTTCTCACGTGCATCAGTTAGCAATACTCTTAATGCTGCCACGCCTGATTGATTGCCCGTCCCGCTTGGCAAACCTGATAGAGTTGCGACAACTGTTTTAATATCAGTTTCTAAGTTGTCGGTTCTGATTGGCAATGCGTCGAGGGCGTCTTTAATTTTGTTCTTATCTATACCGGTAACCTCTGACCAAACTGTTAGCTGTTGTTCTTCATTGTCGTCGATACCCATTAGATAAGGAACAGATACACCAAAGTATGCTGCTAACTTTTCAAGTTGTTCGTACTTGGGCTTGCGTTCCCCCTTTTCGTATCGAGAAATTGTAATTCTATTTATACCAACGGCAGTGCCTAAAGCGGCAAGAGAGACGCCTTTAGTCTTTCTTAGTTGGGATAGTCTGTCTTTAAGTTCCATGATGTTTTTTTCCTAACTATCGTTATAGTTTATAAGTGTAAATGTAAACGTGCCTTTTGGCAACAAGAAAATAAAAAACAAAAAAGTGTTGACATGTGCCTAATGGCACTGGTAAGATAAAATCGTCCTGACCGCGGACAATATTTTTTTGGACAACATGTGCCTTTTGGCTCATGCGAAAATCAAAATCATTAAAGGAAAACAACATGAAGAAAATCATTACAACTGATACGCAACGAACATTACAACGTATTCAAATGGAACGGGGCTTGAACCGCAAAAAACTAATGAGTGAGTTGTCGATTACATTGCCGACACTAGAGAAACTGTTAGATCATCAAGTGCCATTCACGGTAACGATGCAAACGTATCATAAGCTGACGTATTGGTTAGAAGAAAACGAGGCACAACATGAATGAAAACGAATTGTACATATTGCATTTGATTGTTGGTTTTCTAATCGCGTACAAGGTTTATTCATTTATAGATGATGTCCGACTTGGTGCGATTGAGATTATTTTTGAAGGAAGTGAAGAAAATGAGTAACGAATATCTATTGAATGTGTTGACGGGAGCTAATATGTTGCCGCGATACAATGAACTACTTGCATTGAAGAATGAATCGTTTAACCCGTACTTTTTGGAGATGGCAACGGATGGTGCGTTTGAGCTAACCAAAAGCATTGGGGCGCAAATGACACTTGAGGCAGTGAAGAATAACGGCGACACGGCAAAGATTTTTGATGCTAACGAACGATTTAAGAACGCCATGACAGCCGTTAAGACAGCGCTGGATGATTTAGCATGGTTGGCAAATGAACAATACGCAGCTAGCTAAGGAAGAATTAGAACACGCTGTAAGGCTATTGCAGGCTGATGGTGGTGTATATCAGTCGGTGGTTGCGGATAACGTGGCGCAACAGATTAGTTACATTGATTTATTGCTGGATGGTGATGATCCGTTTAAGTAACGCACATAATATTTTTTACCGGTTCAGTGCCGGCATACATATCAGGAAAAATTTCAACAGTTCGATTGCTCCATATTTAAAAAGAAGTAGGCATCCAACCGCAGGGCAAAAGAAAAACGCCTGAACCAGTATTGCGAGTACCGGAACAGACGCGTTGGAATTTCTTGTGAAAATAAAAGGAAAACTCCTAAATAGAAAGGAATTATCTTATGGATATTGTAACACAGAATAACGATTTAGTTAAGGCTATGAACCGCCTGGCAACAGCGCTTGAGGACAACAAGATTAACAGGCCTTGGATGACGAAGCAGGAAGCGCACAATTATATTCATGTCGCAAATAACAGCTTCGATAAGTTGGTTAAAAACGGGTTTATCAAGTCTCACAGTCTACATAACTTGGGTATTGCCGTTGAGCGTTTCAACCGTAACGAATTAGATGAGTTTTTAGGAGCCTTGTAATGACCGCATATTTATCTAAAGGTTTTGAAACAATTCAATACAACGTTATTGACGGCAACCCACGGCAAGACTTCATGGATTTGGTTAGCATGACAGAACATCATACAAAAGCGTTGAACGGAACTGATGAAGAAGTCGAGGCATTTAAGCCGGAGATGCTGAACGTCGTATATGGTACCGTGGATGGTCATTATCGCACTGACCAGCTGGTTAATCGCAGCGTGATGTTCATTGATGTTGATGATGGTGGCGATTACGACACGGTACTAGAGCGTGTGACCGGAGGCATTCTAAACGGAACGAACATGGTTATCTATCCGACGATTTCAAACCAAATTAAGCCGGGCACACGTCTACGAATTGGAATTGAATTAAGCCGTGAAGTAGCACAGGCAGAATACAGCAAGGTATGGAGTGTTCTAACCGCTGTGCATGAGTTAGAAGCTGACGTAAATGGTGTCACGCAGAATTGGAATCAGTTGGCCGGCACCTACACTCTCACTAGCCAGAACAGTGTACACGCGCCTTATATCAAGTCTGACGGGCAACCGCTTGACGTGGATGCTTTTGTTCAGGTTTACGATAATGAGCCTAATAAGTTCCGTATCAAGGCAGAGGAGCCAGCGGTAACAGCGACATTCCTCACGAATGGGAGTAAGCCTTGGTCAGTTATGGCAAGCAAGGTACTAAACGCAATGTTAGATCCAGAAGCCCACTATAAGGAATTTGGTGGCTTTGACAACATGCTTGTTAGCGTGGCTGGATGGCTGTTCCGTCAAACAAATAGTATCGAGATTACAGCGAACTGGGTTGAACAAGTGAATGCAACGGGTTCAGACCCCCTACCAGATAAAGAATTGAAAGCTAAGTTCATTAGCTGGTCAAAGAATTTTAAGTGAAGCGAGGAAAAAACATTGGAATTTAATGAAGAAGAACTAGCCATGATGCAAAAGCAGATTAATGATAATGCGACGGATAAGAACCTGACCAAGCAAGAACGTTACGCACATGCTAAGGCAGCAGCCGAGGCAACTATTACGGAAGCCAAGCGTGATGCAAGCGTAACCAATGCGACGCCGCTTATTGAAGAACAATTAGCAGCGGTCAATAAGAATACGCCCGCTTGGTTATGGCACTCCTTTGACGGCAAAAAATCAAAGATTGAGACGAACTTAAAGTTTGCGGAGTTCCGTAATGATTTAAGTGAAACACACCCTATTATCGTTGGTACAGAGCGCTATGCCGTTGGAGTTCATTTTAATGGCAAGTATTGGCGTGAGTACAAGAAAGATAGTGAAGCAAGTAAAGATATTAGCAGCACTACCATGCGAATGCTTGGTGATTATGGACTTGTTGAAAGTTTGCCATCCGGTAATATTACTAAGCTAAGCACATTTAATAGCTCCTACATTTTGGAGCCGAACGAACATATTGATTTTGACGACCCTAACTTAGTTAATTTCCAGAACGGCACATTGAACCTTGAAGAGATGAAGGTTCATGAGTATCGCAAAGAAGATTATCTCACGCGTATGCTGCCCGTTGAGGTTCGTGAGAGCGTAGACGGTGGGCTTGTTGCGGAGTATGCCCATTACCTATTAGGTGATGAGGAAAAGACTTTGAGCGAATGGTTTGGCTACATGATGTTTGCTGATGCAACGACACTCAACTATTTGGTATTCATGACAGGTGTGGGCGGTAACGGTAAGAGTACTTTACTTAACACTTTACTCTCGGCGTTTGGTGAATACGGCTCAAGTGTAACGTTCAGTCAGTTATCGGATGACAGCAAGGCCGGCCAGTATCTTGATAATTTAGCTCACTCATATGCCAACATTTTGACGGAGCCTGACACTAAGATGAATAACCAAGCGCTAACCATGTTAAAGAAGTTGTCAGCGGGTGACCCATTACAGGCAAACCCTAAGTATCGTTCACCTTACATGTTTCAAAATCGCGCAAAGTTTTTGATTTCAGCTAATTCAGATTTGCCAACGTTCCCTGACACGGAAGAGTATCACCGACGATTAGTTTTGCTGAATGCAAGTGCCCCCGCTTTACGTAGCTTGCCAGATGATAAGGCAATGGATGTCAAGACTAAGTATGCCCCTGCTAAACTTCGCGAGGCGTTGCCGGAATATATCTACTATTCTATCGGTTTAGCTAAGACAGCGATTGCCAATAAGCGTCTCACGTTGTTGCCGTCTACACAAGCGCGAGTAACCAACTGGTTACAAGGAAACGACTTAATCAGTGAATTTACACACGAGACGTTGAAGCCCATCACAGGGACTAACGGCGTTACGTTGAAGTATCTCTATGAACACTTCAAGTCGTTCTATGCGGATGTGGTTGGTGACGATCATGTTATCAATATGACGCAATTCAAGAAAGAGCTAACCAAGAAAAGTTATGAGTTTGAAATGAGCGCGCGTAAAGGCGCGGAACATGATGCACAGTTAGTTGACGATTGGAATGTTAATAAGCGTAACCGATTAAAAGGTTATGGAATGGAACAGGTTAATCTTAACTTGACGATTGGCGCAATGTAGTGAGAACTACAAAATAATACACGGCATGTGGTAAGTGACTAGCCAGTAATGCCAAGTGTTGACAGGGGTTCTACTACCTTTACTACCCTTTTCCATAAAACTTTTATATATATGGGATAAAGGATATATATATATAGGATATAGAAGATTTAAAGTTTTTTTCTGAACACGTAGTAAATGTAGTGAGACTGGACGGAAACCAGTCATACCAAGAGCTGACGAAGGAACGTTTAGTGTAGCCGTAGGTTGTTTTTAACTACAAAACGAAAGGAGGACAAAAGACATGCGAGCACCACCACATATCTTGGCTAGAAATTTTAATGTAAACGATTTGGATGTTAAAAAGTAAGGAGCAATGTAAATGACAATTTTCCCAGAAAATACTGGACTATTGGCAGATATCTTTATGGATCGTTTTGGGGATAATTTCCTATACGTTCAGACAAAACACTACAAGCAATTTGTAATGTTGGAAGATGGTGTTTGGTTTGAGGACGCTCACGGTGAGTTCCACAAGCATGTGATTGAATTATCACATATTGCCGCACAGATTATTGAACTGCATGTGCCAGATGCACCAGTGTTCAATACGGGCGCTGATGTCAAGATTATGGACAGGTTTTTTCGGCACCGAGAGGTGCCGGACTCCGAAAATTTTTCAAAACCCGGATTTCAGCTTAAAACGGCGTGACTTCTGGGTGTTTTTGTAGGTGGAACAGCGCTTAGCCCTGCCGGTGAGAGAAAACGGGTGGTATAGATTGTGAACCAGCCGGATTTCACAAGTTGTATCGTGCAACAAATAAGCCTTCACAAGGCGAATTTTTGAAATTCACAAGTGACGGCTTATAAACGGCGTCGCACCGGCTAGTGCCGATAACCGAGATTAAGTAAACCAAACATTGGTCTAGGCGCCTTGAAGCCATTCAGTGCGTGAATTAATACGTTCGTTGTTGTACCCGTTCACATACCATTCGACAGATGCCCTGACATCATCAATGGTTCTGTATTCTTCGTGATAAATCAGCTCACGCTTGATGAGCGAATGAAAGCTCTCGATACGTGCGTTGTCGTAAGGATGCCCCTTACGTGAGTAAGAATGATCTATCCCAGCGTCTTGCAACGTTCTTTCGAACAGACTTGAAGTGTACTGGCTTCCCATGTCGCTGTGAATCATCTTTGGTTTACCATTGGCTTTTAGAGCTTTGACGACAACAGATGTTGCGAATTCTTTGGTCATCTCTGAACTCAGTCCATATGAGACAACACGGCATTTTTCTGGGTCATAGACCGTCGCCAGGTAAACCCAGTTTCTATTCATCAGCTGGATGTACATGATGTCAGTCGTTAGAACGCCACTCAAATCATCCAAATTCTGCATGAGACTGGGCTTTTGTGGTGTGTCAGTGGTCGTCGTCGGCTTCTTATATGACTTCCTGACCATGCGAGATGTAAGGCTCATCTCATTCATGAGCTCCCAAACCAAACGATCACCAACTTCAGTGTTCAAAATGAACCGTAAAAATGCAGCGATGCGGCGGTGGCCATAGATCCCACGATTGGTGTTGTAGACGGCTTTGATTGCCATTTTTAGAGCGTTGCAACGCGTCTCTTGTTGGCTGGGATGCCAATTTTCCATTGATAATAAGTGCTTCGAGCTATATTCAAAGCTGATAAAACGCTTGTTATGCGGTGTCCCATTGCGAGCGAACGATCAATGATTTCCAGTCCTAACTCGCGATTTTGCGTTAGTTGTACTTCGAAAGTAACACCGCGGCTCGTTTTAAAATCTTAATTTCTTCGCGAAGTTTGTCGTTTTCCTTTTGTAATGCGTTTACATCAGCTTGCGTCCATTTTTCGCCGTCCACTTCGTGGACCGCGTACAACTTGACCCAGTTACGGATTGAGTCGACCGAAGGTCCGTATTCAGCGGATAGATCAGTATATGAACGACCTTGATTGTGCATCTCAACAAAAGACTGCTTAAATTCTTTTTTGTATCGAAGCATATTAAAAAATGCTCCTATGCTATTAGTTTACAGAGCAGAAGAAAATCTGTCCGTAAATCTAGCATAAGAGCAAATGAGCCTCTTATTGCAATTACAATTGTAGATTCAATCAGCTAGTCTAAAGGAAAATGTGTGCATTGAGAAATGATTGCCAGCCGCTTCAACCTCACGATTTGTTTTTACCACAGTAATTCACTCTCATTAATGCTTGACGCTGCATTTAATCAATTTTATTAATCAACGAGTCTAATTCAATGTACAATTTTTCACTAAGTGAACGATCAGGAAATCCTGCGCCGGTAGAGCCTACTTCTTCTAACATTTTAAATAGGTCATCTAGGTTATCAACTTGTAAATTTGGTTTTAGATGGGCGCGAGCATCGTCAATAAAAATTTTTACTCTGTTTGCGAGCGATTTTCCTGTAGTAAGCATCTTCTCATCAATATTTTCATTTTGACTAGCGAACTGGGGGTCAAGCTGCATCCAATTTGTGTAGACGGGGGTCAAAAGCTCTGCAAAATCGTGTGGTGTTTTAGACATCGATAGATGCACCTGGAAAACTTATTTTTATAAAATATTTTTGTTCATTAGTGACTACGCAAAACATCACCCTTTACCTTCAGTCAAGAACATCATGAATGGTTATGACACCGACAACATTATTGTCATGATCAACAACCACTAGGTTAGAAATATTATGTTTGGCCATTTTCTTCCATGCTGCGCCGTTACGGGCGCTTTGTTCAATACTAATGAAGCCCTCAGTCATGTAATCTTTGGCAGTGGAGCTTTTAACTGTATTAACTCGTAGAAACTTTTTACGCAAATCGCCATCGGTAACGATACCTGTTACAACGCCAGCATCATTTTTAACAAGTGTCATACCGAGACCAAAATCACTAATTCGGTAAATCACTTCATTGATTGGAGTTGAAGACTGAACATAAGGAACTTTTGTATGCATAGAATTTTTGACATTTCTTAGTAGCATTTTTCCGATGGATCCACCAGGATGATAGAGAGCGAATTTTTCACGTTTGAAATCTATTTTTTTCTCAATCGCTATCAACAAAGCATCACCCATCACAAGGGTGGCAGTGGTTGAACTAGTCGGCGCCAGTTTTGTGAGATCAGCTTCTTCAGCAACATCTACTTTTAACAATAAGTTGGTATTTTGAGCCAACGACGAATCCTCAGAGCCCGTTAGAGCGACTGTTTTCAACTTGTCGTGGTGAATGTTTTGCAAAGCAAAAAGCGTTTGCAAAACTTCTTGCGTCTCACCACTGTTTGAGATAAATATAGCTAAATCATCTTGTGACACACGACCAAGATCGCCGTGATAGGCTGTTCCAGCATCGATAAAAAAGCTTGGTACGCCGATGGATGAAAAGGATGCAGCAATTTTGTCGGCAATGATGCCTGATTTTCCAATTGCGATAAAAATTAAGCGTCCTTGCGTTTGAGTAATAGCATCAACGACGTGATCAAAATTTTCGTCTAAATTGTCACGCACGGATTCAAGGGCATTAATTTCCGTGTCAAAAGATAATTTAGCATCATTAAAGTAAGTCGTCATGATCATATACCTTCTTCATTTCTAAATGTTCGTGAAAAAGTCTGTTAGCATTTTCAAGGATAGGGCGAATTTTTGAAAGGTACAGTTGACTATCCTGATCGGAGATTGCTTTAGGAGGGTTGGGGTGAACTTCTGCAAAAATACCATCAACTCCCATTGCCAATGCGGCACGCATTAAGGGGAAAGCATAATCGCGATTACCACCAGAATGGTTTCCGTGACCACTTGGAATTTGAACAGAATGGGTTGCATCAAAGATGATTGGATAAGTTGTTTGTCTCATTTGAATTAAACTTGTCATATCGACAACTAACTGATGATAACCAAACATGCTGCCGCGTTCTGTAACTAAAATGTGCTGATTACTTTGGGCAACTTTATCAACAGCACTCTGGATATCTTCTGGCGCCATAAATTGAGCTTTTTTAATATTGACGACGCGACCAGTTTTAGCAGCAGCTAACAAGAGATCTGTCTGGCGACTCAAGTAAGCAGGAATTTGAAGCACATCAGCCACTTCAGCAACAGGGTCACATTGATATGATTCATGGACATCTGTCACAATTGGCACGTTATAATTATTTTTTATTTGAGACAGAACCTTTAGACCGGCCTCCATGCCAGCACCGCGACTAGAATTGATAGAAGTACGATTAGCTTTATCAAAAGACGATTTAAAGACATAATTGATTTTCAACTCATCGGTTATGCTTTTCAGAGTTTCTACAACTTCTGCGCATGTTTCATAAGATTCTATAGCACAAGGTCCTGCTAATAATGTGAGGCGGTCATCTTTGAAATCGTATTTTTGAAATACATCACTAATTGTTGCCATATATAGATCTCCTGTCTTTTTCTCAATTCACCTATAGTAATACAATAAAAGTTGACTTATTGTATACCATTTAGATCATAGTTGTCATCTGAAATGCTCATAAGTCAATAATTCGGAATGTTTTTTATCTAGAACTGAACTGATTAGGCAACTTTTATTTTTTGATTGGCAAGACTGATTCTTTCGTTGTTGAACCAATGAATATACTTGGACACATCTAAAATTAGATGTGCAATCGATGGAAACCGGAATTGATAAATCATTTCACGCTTTAATAGGGAGTGAAAACTTTCAATTTTGGCATTATCATATGGATGTCCTAGTTTTGAATACGAATGATCAATTTTATGTCGCTTTAACAAATTTTCAAAACCAAAACTAGTGAACTGACTGCCCATATCGGTATGTAAATAATTTGGTTTTTTATCAGTTGACAGCGATATTTGTAGTGTTGTAACTACCAATTTGGTATCCATCGTGGCACTGATTTGATGGGCTAATATCTTACGCGTTTGTAACTCTAAAACTGACGCTAAATAGACCCACTGACCATTACTCAACTTTAAATAAGTGATGTCCATGCTCCAAGCGTTGGCTTCGGGTAAATGCCTGATTAAGTTGGGACGTTGACGATAATCAACAGTTGTCGTTGGTTTGTTAAATCGACGACTCATGACAGAGTATATGCCAGCTTCTCGCATTAAACGACGAACTCGGTTGGTTCCATGATGCAAATTCAGATCAGCTAATGCTAATCGCAAACGTGGCTCCCCATAAGCGCGGTAGTTATTTTGCCAAATATCATGCAACAAAGCTGTTAAAATCATATCTTCGCGTTGCCGGTTGGGCTCGACATAGTGAACCCAATCGAAGTAAGTACTTTTAGGTATTTTAAGCAGCCGAAGCACCACAATGAGTTTAACATGCTGGTTTAGCAATGACTGGACAATAGGAAAATGGGTCTTACGTGTTACTTGCGATGTTCGCCCAGCAAAACGGCCGCAATTTTTAAAATTGCGTTTTCTTCTTTGAGTCTTGCCACTTCTTTCTGCATTGCATTAAATTGGGCGCGAGTCACTGACGTTACCGGTAACGTCAGTCCCAATGATTTGGGCTTTCTTCACCCAACCCGTGACGGTTTGTACAACCAAATGGTATTCATTGGCTAGAGAATTAGCAGAACGTTCCTCGTTATACAAGGTGACAATTGATGACTTAAATTCTGTTGAGTATCGCTTAGCTTTCATAATATAAAAAGACTCCTATACTTGATTATCTCGGATTATTCCCTAGAAATAAAGCGATCCGGATTTTCAGTATACGAGCAACTTGCGAAAGTGCAGAATTTTCAAAATTTCTTAACCTCTCTACTTCACTCAAAAGTCGTCTATCAATACAAAAACTTGCTTTAACTACTGATTCAGACATTATTTTCTCCTAATACTAAAAAATATTTAGTATAAAAAATATCATAAAATCAATTTTTAAGTCAAATAATCTCTAAAATAAAAAAATCTTTTTCAATAAAAAAACTTGAAAAAGATTAATAAATATATTTGTTATATAAATATAACCCTACCTAATAATTAATGTTTGACATCAAACTAAACTAATGCTTTGTTTGATTTGAGGGAACTGAGTTGGTTGAGCAAAGTTTTCCCTACTGTTAAAGTAGAAAAAACCTACGGTACACTTTGCCGTCATCTCGGTCATTCGTGTATATCGCATATCATACGAGTTTTTGCATTTCTGCATCTTAACCAACTGATCTACTTTTCGATCACACCATCAAATAATGCCCTGATGGCTCCTATATCGTATATTGCTTAACGCTGACAACATAGGATTGATTAAGCTCCATGTGCCGTAACACATTCATTATTCCTAACCCAAGCCGTTTATTATGGTCGCTCTCACCTACAATTACACCGTTGGTATGACTACAACTTCTGTGTAACGCCCTGTGTTTTTTTACGGTAGCGGTAGGGAAAATCCCGCTTGTCTATTTTTTCGTACACCATATACAGCGATTTGGATCTTCCGAGTTACTTTAGATAACTACCCCCTACACGTCATATATGCCATACCCCTTAGAGTGTTTGGCTTCACTATTTTTGAAATCAACCACATTTACAACATAAAGGAAATATTGTATAATATAGTCACGTATGTTAATCAAATAAGAAATTACGTGGCTATCAAGGATTGCAGTCCTTGGTGGCTTTTTCTTTATTCATTTTTATGACTCAAATATACCGTACCAATATTTCCATGTCAACAACTTTATAAAGTTTTCACGTATCCAAATCTTTTATAAAGTTATATTTTTATAAAGTTATATTTTTATAAATTGCTAATATTATAAATTTATGATATTATAAAATTATAAATCAAGAAAAACCTACTGTTTTCAAGATGTGCAGCCTGCAGACAATTAAAATATAAAATTATATTTTTCCACTTTTATATTATTATAAAAGTATAAATTTATATTTTTATATCTTTATAAAAGGAGATTTTTTATGACATACGTTATTACTACTGGTAATTTCAAAGGCGGAGTAGGAAAAACCACCAATTCAGTAATGCTCTCGTACACTTTATCAAAATTGGATAAAAAAGTATTACTCATTGATTTAGACCCACAAGCTAATGCAACTGATTTACTCCTAAATACAATGACTAATATCTATAAGAAAAAACCAGTATTTAAAGAGACTTTATTTGAATCCATAAAAAATAACAATCCAGATGAAGCATTAATCACTGTAAAAGACAATTTAGACTTATTACCTTCATATTCTGATCTACAACAATACGAACACTACCTTTATGAAAATTTTTCAGATGATTTTTCTCAAGATCATCACTTATCAACCTTTATAGAAAAAATAAAAGAAAAATACGATTTCGTATTCCTAGATATTCCACCGCAATTAAACAAATTTACTGATAATGCACTGGTTGCTAGTGATTTTGTGATTGTTATTTTACAAACACAAGAAAGAGCTTTAAAAGGTGCAGAAAAATATATTGATCACTTACTACAATTACAAGATGACTATAAGTTAAATATTGATTTACTCGGGATTTTACCAGTTCTTCAACAGAACGGTTCAGAACTTGATTTAGACGTGTTACAAGACGCTACTGAAATATTTGGAAAGAATAATTTATTCAATACACACATTAAACAAATGAATCGACTCAAACGTTTTGATAGAACAGGTATAACAGATAATACAAAAGACATACACGATAAACGTGTACATGCAATTTATAGTGAACTGATTAATGAACTACTTGAACGTATTAACATTTTTAACTAATAGGAGATAATTAATATGACAGAAGAAATCGGATTAGGGGCATTTCGAAAAAAGCGTACAGAACGACCAGAAAACATAACTCCAGAAATTGCTGATGAAACAACCCGCACAATGCCTGAAGATCTACTCAAACTACCCAACAAAAGATTAACGAGCAAAGAACTTCCTAAATCCATTCGACTTCCACTAAACACACACACGGCCATTAGTACAATTGCAACACTTCAAAGCAAAAAAATATATGAAGTAATCAACGATATTGTCGAAGAATACATTTCTGAATTGCCAATAGCAGAAAAAAAGATTATCAAATCTAGCATAGAAACAGTAGAAAAAAATAACTAATTGAAAATTGGTCTAAAAATTGTAACTTTGTGAAAAATGCAAAATTTGCGACTTTGTGAACGACCAAAACTGGCTCCAAATGAGTTTGTGAATTTTCCGATTTCACAAGGAAAAACAACCCCTGATAAAGCCTGTCACAGCGTTACTTTCGATAGTGGTAATTATGTTAACCAATATGGGCATAGTAGATATTTATATCAGTTATGGGTTGTTAATTATGTATGTTTTAGCAAATCGTGTTATAATAAATGTAACCAAAAAAGACATGTGATAGAGACACATGCCTTTAAATCACAAGCCCGCTCAGGCGTTGATGATATTTTTTAAATTTAAAATAACTTAACTTAAACCCCTATTACCTCTCAAAGTTAAGGGGTTTTTTGTTTGCCTATTTTTTAGGCTTGTTAATCTCTTTGATTAGTTCAACTACTTTAGTAGCCAAACCAACCAAAGCCGTAATTAACACAATTACCGCGGTCCAAAAGACCATTGTTGGTTTTATCCTCTCTTATAACATGAGGTTAAATACATAAGCACCACCCCCTGCTATTGGACTCACCAACGCCTTAACTTGCTTGCCTAATTATTGTACCATATTACCATTTAACAGTTTTTAGATAGCATTTTAATAAAACCTAAACTCGTATTTTCTATTCTTTCTTCAACTCTCTAAATCGTCTTTGTTGTGTCCGAATACTGATACCTGTTTTTCGATAAATCATTTTGTATGTCATACCCTGTTCTCGTAATTCATAAGCAAAATTAATCTGTTCATCACTATATGTTTTTGGACGCCCCTCCTTAAAGTTTGGGTCATTTTGCTTAGCATAATTTTTTCCTTCTTGGGTACGCGTCACGATCATATCACGCTCAAATTGCGCAAATGCACTAAATATTGTAAATATAAGCTGACCAGTTGGTGTACTGTCAATCAGTCCCATGTTTAATATATTAACCTTGATTCCTCGTTCAAATAAGTCTTGAATAATTTCAAGTGCTTCACGTGTATTTCTAGCAAAGCGATCTAGCTTAGTCACAATCAACATATCTCCAGACGTTAGCTGTTGGATTAATTTTTTAAACTCTGGACGTTTAGTTGTTGTTCCTGTAAATTTTTCTTGATAAATTTTTTCAGCACCAGCTTCTTCCAGAATAGAAATCTGATTTTCCAATTTTTGATCACTTGTACTTACACGTGCATAGCCATATTTCATTGTACTAACCTCATTTTCTCTGTCACTTACGTCATTAAGTTATGACGCTCTACAATCCCTTTAATTATAGGCTATAAAAAAAGGCGACACAACTGTTAAGTTATGACACAGTTTATATATTCATTTAGCGGACATTGACCCATTTATTAATAAAAACTGGACTTAGAATGCGTTTCTCAAACGTCAAAACCTAAAAAAACGCCCTTAAAAGGCGTTTTTTTATGTTTAGCGTTGAATAGTTGGTCCTTTTTGTGTTTTTGTTTTTTAAAATCAGGATTGTCATCAACAAATTTTTGTAACGATTTTTGTGTTTGTTCGCTAATTTTCTTACGAATTTCTTTCATCTGCCCTTGTAATCACAAATCTTAATTTGGTTAATTATATTGATTTATTGTGTGTCTGATTACGACTAATTATTTTTTGACTGATAACTATCACTAACAGAATTGCAAAAATTGAAGCCATAAAGTAAAAATCACTTTTAACGGTTCCGCCAAATAGATTACCTCCAGTGGTTAATGCTATCGGTGCAACAAAAGATCCCGCATTGAAACCAATTAATACCATTGTATTTATTGCGTTCTCTTTCCCACTCGGAGCAGTTTCAGAAATTGTCTTAAATGCATATGTACCAATAAGTGGCGAACCTATTCCTGAAATTACACTACCAAGGCATACTAGCCATAAATGACCCTGTGAGATAGCTAAACTTCCAATTAAGAAAGCCACTATGCCACTTGGGACGACCCACCAATGAAGCAAATTATAAATTTTGCCAAAGAAAATACCGACCATCATCGCCATAGTTGTTTTCATTGCTATGATAATACCTGATAATGTTCCAGTTCCTATTTTTTGCTCCGCTAATAGTTTTGGTAATTCCACATTAGTACCAGTATCACATAAAGTTATCAACATGAGAAATAAGGCTAAAAATACAAAGCCTATCTGTTTTTTACCATGACTTTCATTACTACTATTATTTTTTTTCAGATTATTTTTATCGGTTTTCGATTGCACTTCAGGTACATACTTCCAAAAAATAAATGATATTGGAATTGCCCAAACATAAATTAAGAAGCCAAAACGCCATCCAAGTAACAGCAAAGCTCCTATCATAAGACTAGCCAATGCATATCCTAATTGTTCCATGGAAGTTCGAATACCCAACAATTTAGTTTTTTCGCTACCACTATAAAGTAAATCAATAACAGTAATTGCCAAAGAATTAAAAAAACCCACTCCTACACCAAAGACAATCCTAGAAATTAATATTACATAGTAATTATCAATAAAGAAAGGTACCACACCTGCAAAACCAGCCAATAAAAGCCCTAATATTACAGTTTTTTTGATACCTATTTTTTTAGAAATAAAATTTGCAATTATTAAGGAAATGACAACTGAAAATTGTTGTACAGTACTTAAACTTTCAATAGCAGCCTCTGAAATATTATTATAATGGTTACTAATATCTGGCAACAGCGGAGAAATTGCCGGTCCTGTTGTGATAATAAGGGAAACGCTTAAAACCGATATTTTTGTTAATAAGTTTAATTTATTTTGTTTATTCATATCAACCTTTCATTTACAAGAATAAAAGCAACGTTTAATATTTTTTAATGTTCTAAAAATATTAATTCAATGTCTCTAATTTGCTTTGCCGTTCTCTCCTTTAATAAAATAACTGCTTAGCTTTTTTCACTAAGGAATTTTCTACCTTTCACTATCTTTAACATCTCATTTGCAAACATCTGGTAATTGAACTTTCAGATCATCAATAATTTCTTTTAGCAATCCGTTTCTATATAAGTTTTTTGGATGTTATTAGTTTAGAACCTTCATATATTAATAATTCAGATCATACTGTTCATTCGGAAAGTTCAACTGATAATAGTCGAAATAAGTCTCTGTGTTCTCCCAAATAGTATAATTTTAAATATTTCCTAAATACTATGCTCAGAAGTCAATAAATCGGACTATTTGTAATTCAGTTAATTAGGCAACATTTGACGTAGAGCGTTTAAATATAGCGTTGTACTTTCTTTTAACTATAAGTCAGAAGTGTATACGTAATTATGTCGATTAACAATGATATGATATATATTTATAATTATTGACGCGGTGTCTTTTTATCATCAAAAACCACTGGGACAAAGGCGTAGTGCAAGTGAGGGGTTGTCTCGTCATAATGCACGACAGCGGCCACGGCATTTTCTTGACCATAACGTTCATTAAGAAAATTGGTGGTTGCTTCAAAAAAGGCGCTCTGTTGCTCGTAGGGCGCTTCTGCTATTTCTT